>Ga0209536_100000602_pt1 | contig 58154 bp, 104 predicted proteins | sample DeeMarSeWOR28_12_FD_187461 | JGI IMG/M metagenome (GOLD analysis project Ga0209536, IMG submission 187461) | Marine sediment microbial communities from White Oak River estuary, North Carolina - WOR-2-8_12 (SPAdes) (version 2) | ecosystem: Environmental > Aquatic > Marine > Intertidal zone >...
AAAAAAGCAAAAAAAAGCTAAAGTTTCCCTTGACTCTGCCGATATATTGTTATAGGATAAAGGTATAACAATAAAAAAGGGAGATAAAAAATGGGATGGACAAAAGTTACGGATAAAAAGTTTGCTACCGAATTAAGCGATATTGAAGCCTATCAACTGGCTACACAGGGCAAGCAAGTTCGTTGCCCGAAATGTCGGGTATATATCCCGAATATTTTAGTCGGATGCAAACACGCTATGGATAAAGAAGGTGATGTTACGCATTTTACCCTTCGACATGGTTGTGGCGCAAATTTAGTTATCTTTAACGATTAATATAAAAGGTGATAAAAATGGGTTTTAATAACGGCATTATTAATAAGGTAGAAAAACCCGTACAATATCGAGTTAGGGCAGAACATACAAGCGGTAAAATGCTTAATGTACTTATTACGGGTAAAACCATTCAACAGATTCATCAAACCTTCGGTAAACATGGTTTTGTTGTTAATCGATGGTCGAAAGTAGAAGGGAGTTAGTTAGTAATGTGCGAAAAATGCGTCAGACGACATAAAAGACTTGGCTTGCCGAAATGGTTTTCTTACGGTAAAGCCAAAGTTTATGCCCATCGTTTAGTTAATGGGGAACCGATTCCGCTTTTTTACGATAGACGTGTTAACGTAGCAATCGAAGCGCACGTCCATAAAATCGAAAGAGTAAGAAGTAAAAATGAAAAAGTTAATTGACAATTGGGAAGAGTTAGGCTATAATAGTTATGAACGAACAGTCGGCACTTTTCCCGTACTATGTAATACAATTTATTGCCGTCATAGCGAATATCGAGAGTATTTAGGCGGATATTATTGTAATTTTTTAGGCCGAATGGTTGAAAACGGTCAAATTTGTAAAGGAGAAAAAGATGCCAGAGAAGCGACAGCATGAAAAGGTGATTGAAACGCCTGATTTTACAGTTGCAAAATATGTTTACACCGACCATGCAGGAAACCCGATTTATTTTGACGGTGTAGTGTACTGGGTTGTATTGCCTAACGGTATTATAGAAAATTACGGTTAAAAAATAGGTGGGCTTCGGGGAACCAAGCCGGGAAAGGGATGGGTAATTTCTATAAGAAAGGGCCAAACGATGTCATCTAAAGAAATTGTCGTCAAAAACACGGAGTTAGAAGTTAACATTTATCCGGTTGTTATTTGCCCTAAATGCAATGAGGTTATGAAATTTAAACCGACTGGCAGAACGGGTGAAATGATTTGTGGGTGTAAAGATGAATAAATATGTTATCGCAATGACTATTGAAGATATGGGTTCAGGTGTTACCGATATCTATCAAGATGTTTTTAAAGGGGATAATAAATACGAAGCGTTAGGTCGGGCTTTTGAACGCTTTAGCCAAGCCGGTGTAGTCCATAAATATCAGGTCACATTGGTTGAGCGTGACGCAAGAAAAAATAGTTGGCCTGAACATCTTGATAAATACGCTAAATTTTTAAAAGAAGGGCAGAAAATACAGGCTATTAAATTCCGCCGAGAAGAAACTGGCGAGGGATTAAAGGATGCTAAACATTTTATCGACCATTTAGTTGATAAATATCCCGATATATATAAACGACCAACTTCGGAGTGGTAAAATGCCGATTAATGGGGGATGTTCCCGCTTGCGGTCTGTAAAACCGTTGCACGTAAAAAGAATTGTGGGTGGTTGTGCGAGTAGTTCGATTCTTCCATCCCCCACCACCAAAAAAAGAAAGGCCGATAATGGATAAAGATAAGGCCGAAATTGTTATCGAAAAATGCCAAGCTCTGGCTACCGACAAAGGCGCAACTAAAGGTGAGCGAATTGTTGCTAACCATAAGGCGCAGACATTAATCGATAAGCATATAAACGATTCTAATATCTGGATAGCCGATACCATATGGATGCCTGACGCATGGTTTATAAGAAAGGGATAAATGATTGATACCTTAATATTAATTGGTGGGTTTATCCTTGCTATGTATTGTGGTGTTAAAATTTGGTGCAGTAAAAGCCAGAGAGACAGCTTTTTGACCGAAGAAGAAAGGAATGCGCTAAATGGATATAAAGGACTTGATAAAGATTTGTAACACCTGTCCGTACCGGAATAAACAGGATAATATGTATTTTATGGCGTGGTGGTCACACTGCCAAAAAGAATGTGAGTTATTGGCTAATGTGGAGAAGTTTAAAAAGAATTTTGAATCCTGACCTTGTTTATTGGATTGATAGCCATATTGAATATATTAAAGATTATTTTTATATTCTAAAAACCAATGTTGATTATGATTTAGGCTTACATCCAGACCATGATGCTTACAGGGAACCGGATGAAGATGAAAATATCTGGCGTTTAGAACGCATGGGTATTGAAAATCACGATTATTATAAAAAAGAATGGGTATGGGATAGCCGAAAAGATTGGGACGAAGGATAAATGAAATGAACAAATACGGCCCGTTAGTTTAGTGGTAAAATGGGTGGCTGTCGACCACTCGTTAGGGGTTCGATTCCCCTACGGGCCGCCATTTAAAAATGTGAGGTGACTAATGGATTGCCCTAAATGCAATTTTTGGATATCAGATAGAGTATCCGAATTTTTTGACCATAAAAGAGGTATGGTTGTAAACAAATGGGTCTGTATAAATTGTGGCCATATTTATATCACAGAGGATAAAATCGAAGATGTACTGGGGGAAGTAAACAGCATTCCGCCAGAATATTATATAGACGACTGGGATGAAGATGATACCAGTATTTAGGAGTGTAGCCCAATTTGGCAGAGGCACATGGCTTAGAACCATGACAGTGATGGGTTCGAATCCCTCCACTCCTACCAGTTAAATTTATGTTTAGAAAAATACTAATAAAAATATTACTCAGATTAGAGTATATGGCCATTGATATTGCCGGTATATTTAACCGACTTCAGGTTAGGTTAAAAGGTACTCGATGGAAAATAGAAAAATATTGATTAGGAGAATTTGTGTTATGAGTAGAAGTACAGAAGAATGGGAACAAGAAGTTATTAGCGTGTTAAAAGGAACATCCCCTGAAGAACCAATTACGGTTAGGGATATAGCCGATATTCTCGGCATTAATGATGGCCCCAGTTGCCCTCGCACCAGAAAGTATATTCTGAGCGCAATGAAAAATAATAACGTGGCCATTGGTTCTAACCGCAAAGGATATTACCTTATTAAAACGGCTAAACAATGCCAAGAGTACCTTAACGAACTGTTAGGTCGCTCAGTGGCTTTATCCGAGCGAATCAAGATTACTTGGTACGCTTTTAATGGAAGAAACTAATGAAAAAACTTAAACAGAATACTGGGTGTATAGCTCAACGGTAGAGCAACTGGCTCTTAACCAGTAGGTTGACGGGTTCAAATCCCTCTGCACCCACCAAAATTTATGTGGGTCGTTGACCGAATGGTAAGGGGCTGGACTTTTAATCCAGTGGGTTTATCCCATTCCGGGTTCGAATCCCGGGCGGCCCACCATATTCTGGATGTTTAAAAATGGCTAATTTTCCAATAGGCATAATAATAGCCGGTGCTGTGGTTATTTATCTCGTTTATAGAAATGCGAAAAAAATGCAGCAGGCGATTGATAATGCTAATAAACCAATAGTTTCCTATGCTGGTTATTTAAATAAATTATGTCTTATGACGAATAAATCGACATATGACATATTTTATATAGCCGCAGAACCACATAAAATACCTAAATGGATGGTAGAAAAGGATTTTAGTAACTGGATTAAAAAATTTGGAGCTGATGATAAAATGCCTAATTATGTTAAAGAATTTTTAGATGAAGGCAAGGAAATAATCGAGGAAGCATACGTTAACCCTTTTACATGGACATCAAAAATATGAATGAGATTGGAATTATACGACCTATTTTTGACGGCTCGGCATTTGATGGTATACTGCGCCTTTTTATCGGGAATGAAATGTTTTTATTCCCATTATTATTAATAGCGTTAATTTTGCTTTTGAAAGGACAATTAAAACCAAATGAAAAATCTAATATTCAAGAATCAGATGACGTTCAAAGGGACGATAACGAAAATAAGTGATAACGATAATGCAGTGCGGACTCCTTCTATGGATGGTTATTTTGATAACTTACCTGAAATCGGTGAACGTTTTAATATAATCGGAGAATCGTTAACAAAAGGTTTAACGGCACGATTGATATCGACCAGTCCGGTACAGGGAATGGATATAAGTGGTCGGTATATTATGTTTAAAACCGAAAATTCAGATTATACTTTAGAATACGAAATCATTTAAGAAAGGATAAAACTGTGGCACGAGATGAATGGGGTCCAGATTTATGGGATTCCGGGCTTAGTGCTGAAGAGCGTCTGAAAGAATTTGAAAAACGGATGAAGCGAGCGAGAGCTAAAATATCCGGTAGACGAATTCAACAAAGAGCAAATAATGCGCTAAAACGGACTGATAGAACATTAAAATATAACCCCAAAACCGAAACGATTGAGGATGTCTGGAATACTAAATCAGATTATTCAAAATCAAATTATACAAAAAGGTTAAAACGTATGGCAAAAACAGCAGGTGGTATAAGTCTTGGTGGTATACTTTTTTGGGGCTTTATTATGTACCAATTATTTTGGGATAAAGATGAACCTAAAGAAGTTAAAGAAACACCTAAACCGATTGAACAAGTTAAAAAAACGGTTGAAAAGGTTAAAAACGATGTAGATAAAACCATCACAAAAGCTAAAGAAAAATTAAAAGAAGACCAAAAGAAGGAACCGGAATCGGATTCTCCTTATGGGTCTAATGATGTTTACGGAGATACAAAAAGCAAATATTAAAAAGCCGGTATAGCTCAACAGGGAGAGCGGCCGCCTTGTAAGCGGTTGACCGGGGTTCGAGTCCTCGTTCCGGCTCCAAAAAAAATGAACTTTTTTTACTCAAAAGTGCGTCAACTAATATAAATAGTTATAAGGTGAGATAACCACCTTTTATTAGTTTACGCTTATGAGTAAATCAAAGAACGTAATTAACTGGAGACGGCGCACTAAAGAACGTATGGTCGCCGCCTTTGATAAAAAATGCTGTATCTGCGGAAAAACCTACCCACAGGAATGTTTTGAATTCCATCATTTAGACCCTTCCGAGAAATCTTTTGGACTTGGTACAATTAGGTCAAATTGCATATCATGGGAAAAAATAGTTGCGGAATTACGCAAGTGCGTTATGGTATGTGCTAATTGCCATCGGTTAGTCGAATATGGCTATATACAAATACCGTCCGACCCATATATGTTTAATGAAAAATATACAGATTATAAAAAGAATTTTCCGACTCAGCAGCTTAAAACAGATAACTGCAGGTGCGGACGAAAAAAACCAGTGACGCAGAAATACTGCTCACGGGATTGTTATAACATATATAGACGGCATACTAATTGGCCGACTAAATATGAATTACGAGATTTACTTAAAGAACACTCCATGAAAAAAATCGGGCAATTATATGGAGTATCTGCTTCAGCGGTAAATAAATGGAAAAAATATTACGGATTAGGAGGTCGCAAAAAATGACTATGCAATAAATTAACTAAAAAGGAGGTGCATAGTCAGTGCATAAGCGACCTCAAAAAAAATCCAGCCGAAAGGTTGGACGTGCGTCCCGTAAACCGGCACATAATCGCTATAATCTTGAGCGAAGATGGGAACGGAATAAAGAGAGACGTATTGCTAAACAAGCCCGTAAAGAAGCGAAGAAAGCTGCTAAAAAAGCACAAAAAAATGAGTAAGCCGGGATAGTTTAAGGCGGATAAAACACATCCTTGGTACGGATGAGATTCGGGTTCGAATCCCGGTGCTGGCTCCATATGGCGGAGTAGCCCAACTTGGCAGAGGCATACGGTTTAAGCCCGTAAAAGTGATGGGTTCGAATCCCTCCTCCGCTACCAGTTTTTAAGGTTGATTACAGCAAACAACTATGGCGAAACCGGATATTGCTGGTTCGAATCCAGCCTCCCCTACTTGAAGGGGAGTGACCTAAGTGGTAAAGGTGCCGGTCAAAAAATATCAACCTGTATTTATTACTTAGTATGTCGGTTTTTTGCCGACATTGGGAGATTAAAATGGCGGATAGATTAACGCATAATGCAGATTGCTTTGCTATTTTAGGCGAAGAATTTGACCATGTTAACGGATGGTTAGATGCTTGTGCCGCAAAATACCCGCCTCCCTTGTTTTTAGAGTATCATCGAAAATTCCGCCACCACGATAGGGGTGTTAAAGAAGTACGCCAAAAATGGGGAATAAAAGCGGAAGAAGCGGCAAAAATCCATATTATTCGGGATGTAGAGATTTATATAAACAGAGAAGGAAAGCCGTTTATAGAATACTGCACTTATGATAAATTGGATAAAATTTATAAACAAGCCTTAAAATACTGCCACGATTGGCAGGGGCCGCTTGATGAACGTTGGTTAAAAGGTTTAAAATAGCCCCTTAGTAGACTGGTATAACGTCTGCCTTACAAGCAGAAGAAGATGGTTCGATTCCTTCAGGGGCTACCAGTTTGCTCCGGTAGTTTAACGGTAAAACGGCGTCCTTATAAGGCGTAAACTCCAGATTAGAGTGAGTTGCTGGTTCGAATCCAGCCCGGAGTACCACATATAGCCCGTTGGTGAAATGGGAACACGGAAGGCTTTGACCCTTTCATGACTTGGTTCGATTCCAAGGCGGGCTTCCACTTAAATAAATATATTTAGGTGGGAAAATGCCGAAAAAATGCGATAAATGTAAAGAAAAAACGTATTGCTTCTATCCTTGGAAAAAGGATAAATGGATTTGTGGCGAATGTAAAGATAAAGAACGAGATAAACGCAAATAATATGGTGGGGTTAGGCTAATGGTAAGCCGAGAGGTTGTGGCCCTCTTGATACGGGTTCGATTCCCGTACCTCACCCCAATTTTTTAAGAAGAAGTGTTTACAATTAAACACTTTTTTTGTATAATATAAAAGGGAATTTTTATGAAAGGAATCTAATTTGTATGGCTGTCCGAAAAGCGAAAAAAGTGCTAAAAAAGGTTGACAAAAGTTTTGGTAGAGTTTATTGTCTTGACGGAAAATACCATAAATGGGAATGGATGTTTACAGACCATTTCGGTGGCAAAATCAAATGGTGCGAAAAATGCGGTAGTTTAACCGAATTTAAGCCCGGAACACGTTGGTCAGAGGGTAAACGGGTTACGGATAAAAATAAGAAACCTTATATTAAAATGCCTCAATTAGCCAGTGTATCCAAGAGGTAAGGCGACTGCCTGCAAAGCAGTTTGTTTACGGTTCGACTCCGTACACTGGCTCCAAAAGAAAGGAAGGTGTAAGGTGAAGAAATTGTTTATTATTTTCGGAATCATTCTTGGAATCGGCCTTAATGTACATGGCGATGAAACAGCAAATATTACTTTAGCATGGGATGCTAATGAAGAACCCGAAATAACAGGCTATAACCTTTATACCAAACACCACGTTAACGAAACATATACGCTATTAAGTGAAATTTTAGAAGAGGATTTAGATAATCCTCTCATGCCTCAAATTAAAATATGGGGCTTAGATAAAAACCTTACTCATTATTTTGTATGTACCGCTAAAACAGAAACGCAGGAAAGCGAATTCTCAAAAGAAGTGATATGGACAGCAGAAAACGCTAATAATGGTACAGCACAAAAAACTAATGGAAGCACAGGTGGCGGATGTTTTATAAGTACAATAATGCGCCCGTAGCAAAGCGGAATTGCAACAGTCTTCTAAACTGTTAAGACGAAGGTTCGAGTCCTTCCGGGCGTACCATATGGCCCCATCGTCTAACGGTTAGGATGTTGCCCTCTCACGGCAGAGATATGGGTTCGAATCCCGTTGGGGCTACCAAATGGAGAGTTAAAAATGACTATATATTGTGGTTATTGCCATAAGAACATGACTAACGAAAAGTACGAAAATCATATGTGCTTAAAATGGGTATGGGAACGTATAAAGAGAAAATTCAATGGATGGAATATATTTAAAAAATAAACCGGAAATCCAAAAGCAAATGTGGCTATGGATGGAAGAAATGCAAGACCGACATCCCCATATAGAATTCGGATGGTGGGGATTTATGCCGTGCATTATTGTGAGGGAATTATGAAAAAAGAAAAATACTATTGTACTTATTGCGGCCATGAAGTAGAAATTGGTCAAAAATCAAAAGATAAAGGCCAATGTTCAAATTGCGGATGGCGGATACTGAAAAAAGAATAATGTACTATTGTCGATATTGTGGAGCAAAATTTGTAAACATATGGTTAAAACCATATTGTCCTAAATGCGGTAAAATAAATCCAAATTTTGTAACAAGACCGCAGTTAGAAAAATTAGCTATAAAGATGACCAAAAAACAAATGGATTTAGTTTTTAAAAAGAGTTATAGAAAGGAAAATTATATGGCCCCGTAGCTCAACTGGACGAGCCTCCGGCTACGAACCGGAGTGTATGCAGGTTCGAGTCCTGTCGGGGCTTCCATTAAAATGAAAATATTATTTTTAACAATATTAACAACTATGTTTTTATGGGGGATACCTTTATTTGCTATAATCCCGTTATTAATAATATATGTAATGATATTTTGCCCTGTGGTGTAACGGTAACACGCAAGACTCTGAATCTTGTAGCTTCTGGTTCGAATCCAGACGGGGCAGCCAAAAAGGAGAGGGATGAAACTTTTAGACAAAAAGTTTATGAATGATAAACTTCGGGATATTATTCGACTTGGTTCTGTCTTATTGCTTGCCATCCCTTGTATTATATTAGGAGTTGGATTAATATTTGCTCAAATATTTTTTGAAAAGAAGGTGGGAAATATACGGCTAAATAATATAAAGGAGAAATTGTATGCCGTTATTTCACTGTGTAAAATGCCATCACGAATGGGAAGGCATATTAGAAAAAAATAATCCTATATGCGACTGGTGCGGGGCGCACGGTTATATTATAGAAGAAAAAACGCCATTTGAAAAAATGATTGAAGATTTAGAATGTTCTGATTGGAATATTGACGAATTTTTAAAAATTTAAGAAAGGGGATGTGGCCATGTTTAAAATTAAAACAATTACATATAAAATTGAATGTGAATGTGGATGTACCTTTTCAGCATCTCGTGAAGAAAATAAAAGTATATTTTTTAAATGCCCCGGATGTGATAAAAAAGGCGGAATAAATCCGAAAGAAAAAATAAATTAATCAGCAAAAATGTTATTTTTAACAACAAAAAAAGATAAATAAGAGTAAGAAAGGGGAAATACGTTAAGGGAGTTTTAACAATTTGGATAAAATACTTTTAGGTGATTGTGAAGAACAACTAAAGGGGTTAGAGAACGAAAGTGTAGACCTAATAGTAACAGACCCGCCATATGGATATAGTTTTATGGGTAAAGATTGGGACAAGGCCGTCCCTAAAGTAAGCATATGGAAGGAATGTTTAAGGGTATTAAAACCCGGAGGATTTGCATTTGTAATGAGTGCACCTCGCCAAGATGTTTGGGCAAGGATGGTTTTTAATTTAGAAGAAGCCGGATTTAAATCAGATTTTACGCCTATATTTTGGGCATATCGTACTGGATTTCCGAAGCCGATTAATATTAGTAAGGCTATTGATAGGAGAGAAGGTGCAGAAAGACCTGTTTTAGGGGAGCATAAATCAGGTATTGGTAAAGCATTTAGTGGAGATGGAACTTGGGGAACTGGTTCCGAAACCGTTTTTGATACCGCACCGGCCACAGAAGAAGCCAAAGAAGCTGATGGATGGTTTGGTGGATATCAACCCAAGCCTGCGGTAGAGGTTATTATAGTGGCTATGAAACCGTTATCCGAAAAAACTTATGTTGACCAGTGGCTTAAAAATAAAAGAGGTTCGACAAATTTAGATGCGGTTAGAGTGCCTTATGATGACGATAAAGACCGCAAAAGTTTTGGGGATATACGAGAATGGGCTGCTAAAAATACAGATACGAGTAAAATGTTTGGTGATTTGCCGTATGTAGAATACGCAACCAGTGATAAAGGTCGATTTCCCGGCAATTTAATTATATCCGATAAAGCCCTTACAGATGATTTTGCTAAGATTTTTAGCCTCGATAAATGGGGACAGGAATTTGAGTTTTTACAAAATTACCCATTTTTAACGGTAGCAAAACCAAGCCGGTCAGAACGTGATGAGGGTTTAGAAGATTCTGATTTAGAGAAAAAAGAACTTAATATCAAATCCGGTATGGCCGGTATGCTCGGTGATTGTGGTGAAGCGCAAAATATACACCCAACGGTTAAGCCAGTTAAACTTATGGCGTATTTAATTGTTTTAGCGAGTCATCCGGGCGATACTATATTAGACCCGTTTGTGGGTTCCGGTACGACCTGTATAGCGTCCGCTCATTTAAACCGGAGAACTATTGGTATAGAACTTGACCCGGAATATCATAAAATAGCGCAAGCCCGTTTAGACGTGGCTTTAGATAAAGCGAGTAGCGTACAAAAAAATGATGATAAAATTGATAGTTTGTTTGAATGAGAAGAGCTGAACGCATTAAAAACAATAAAATATTGTTAGCCTATGGTAAGCGGATTTGCTCTGTATGTGAGGATACCAAAGATTTAAAGGAATTCCCTTATCAGGGGCCAAAATTAGGCTTTTACGGTAAGTGCCGTGATTGTTTGAATAAAGAGATGTATTTATCTTATCAGGAAGAACGGCGTGAATGGAACCGTAAGCGCAAAGAACGGGAAGAGCAGGCTAAAAATGATAAAATCGATACTTTGTTCAAATAAAGGCCAGATAGGAGAATTGCTTTTTTATTGTTTTATTGCTGCAATCATAGGCATATTGGCATGGGAAGGTTTAGAGTGGTTAACTGAATGGTTTAATGCCCATTTTACGGTAATTTGGAAATGAAAAAGAAAAAAATATACGACAAAGAAAAACACGAACTTCAAAAAGCGTTGAGGATTCCTACCGCTAAAAAGGGACAGGTGTTTAAAGATAAAACCAAATATACTCGAAAGAAAAAACATAAACGAAGGCTGGGACAAGACTAAAGAGTCTCTGTCCCAGCCTTCGCCGCACCACTGTGCGTGGCTAACAGTAGCTTGTGCATATTTCGCCCCGCTGAAGCAAATGGATTATAACACATAATTGGTGAATTGTAAATGACTCCAGACCAAGAAACTTTTAAATTTTATTTAGATACGTTGCATCATCATGAGATTTTACCGACCAGATTATATTTAATATCCCGAATTCAAAAGAGTTTGGATCCGGGTGAGCGCAAAATGTATAAAAAAAGGTATGATATTTTAGAAAAATATAATCCTAATGAATCATGGAAAGGATGGGTGGATAAAATATGAAAAAATGGTTTAAAAAAAAATTTGGCAAGAATGGAAAGAGTGCGTTAAACGGGATAGAGAGTTTAAAAAAGCACTTCGGGAATATTTAGGCATTCCTGATTAACGGAGGCAATAATGAGCGAACTATGGTTAGGTTTACTTTGGCCTATAATTTGCTTTGGATTGGGTTTTTTATTTGGTTTATTAGCAGGTGTAAAAATTAAAAAAGGAGACTAAATGGAAACGGACTTGGTCCGGATATCATCGGATTATTTCGTGGCCGGAATAGAACTCGATGGTATCCATTCAGTATGCGTTACGGCCGCTCCCATATTAAAATATATGAGGGGCAAAAAATTAAAATGGATTATGGATTATTGTGCTAAAAAAGGTTGGAAGTTTGAGTATAAAATAAACGGTAGATGGGAACAATGGAATTAAAGCCTTATACACTTAATTCATTTTTTTACGGCGTAAAACACTCTTTGTGTTGGTTATTACATAACCATATTATTGTACATAATATTACATAAGTAAGCAATGCTCACTTCGTTCACATTGTTACATATGAAATACTATGTACAATAATAGTTCCATTGCACATGGAACAACACAAAGAGATATTTCCGCCCCGCTGGACAAGAATATTTTACCATGTTTTTTCCAAATTGTAAACAAAAAAAGTGAAAAAAAGTGAAAAAAGTTTGAGGAGATTGAAAATGTTTAATAATAAAAAGGTGTTAACAGAAGAAGAAAAAGTCGAGAATGCAAAGGTTGCTGTGGCTTATAATCAATTGCCGTTAATGAAAAAGTTTGATTTTTGGGTTATGGTTATTAGGTACTGGTATAACGGTGATGATTGGGATTTTGCTAAAGCCTACGCAATGAGTGTTATTAAAGGATTTAAGCGGTATTAATAAACTATAATCCGTTTACAATTGGTCGTCAATAGGTTATAATTAAACGATGTATTGGTATCTAATAACAATATACGAGTGTCCAGTATGCGGTAAAAGAACCGAATACAGGGAACGTCAATATTCACCAAGACCGGACGACCCTGAAGAACGGCATAGGTATTTTCATCAGTATGATTACTGCGAGGGTTTATGAAAAAAATTATAATCATAGGTAGTCGAAGGCGAGATGGCCAAAAAGACCTTGAAACCGTTTTTAACGAATTCCGCAAGCATTATGAGGACGGGGATATTATTATCTCCGGTGGATGTCCTAAAGGTGGGGATAGGTTTGCCGAAGTAATAGCTCAAAAATTAGGGCTAACAGAAAATAACGGCAAGTTAATTATCCATAGACCTTTATATCCTATCAAGGGTTCGCCTAAGTGGGTATATGCTCAAGCCTTTTATGAGCGCAATACGTTAGTGGCCGCAGAGGCCGATAAGGATTCAGTGGTTATCGCTTGTGTATCCCCGGAACGTACTGGTGGCACAGAGGATACGTTGCGTAAAATTAATAAAATGGGCAAAGACCCGTTAGTGAGGTTAGTATGAAAAAATTTATTATCGCTATGACGATAGCAATTTTATTTAGTTGCCTGATTGGTTTATTGATGGGTTGTGCTACATTACCGACTGAGCCGACTGATGGCCCTAAAGGTTTACCGACTAACGAAGCGGATATAGTGGATATAACCATATTTAATTCGTTAGATGAGCCGGTTGAGGTATGGGTTTATCAGGGGAGTAATTTTAATGACGAATTATACAATTTTTATGTTAACCCGAATACGAGGTATTATATTAAACTTCAAAAGGACGGGGTTTATAAAGTTTGTATAATTCTGATTTTTGGAACCGAAGTGGATGCCAAATGCGTCCTTAAAAAAACAATGGTTAATGAAGAGTGGACTATACAGAAAAATAAATAGCGGGTGTAGTGTAATGGTAACACGTCAGCCTTCCAAGCTGACTTTGAGAGTTCGAATCTCTCCACTCGCTCCAAAAGGTGAAAAAAATGGTACACGGTGAAGTTTGTCCAAAATGCGGTTCAAAAAATGTTACGGATAATGAAATAGCTTATACTTATGAACCAGTAGCACGAACCAGTGCTGACTGGTATTGTCCAGATTGCGGTTGTGATTATGCCGTATTGTATAAATTTGACGAGATTCAAATCAATGAAGAAAACGATTGAATATATTGAAATTATATTTTGGAAATCTGTATTTGCCATCGCATGGGTAGGGTGTTGGATTGAAGATGAAATTTGGACACCCATATGGTGGTTTTTTAATAAAAGAAAATTTGAAAGAAAGGGGAAATAAACGCAAGGAGAATTTAAGCTGTGCCTATAAGAGTTCAAAGACATAATTTTGAAGAGTTAGCAACTGTTACTTTTCGAGTAAGGAGAGGAAGATTAAGATTACATCGTACTGAAGCCAAGGATTATGATTACCGGAACGAACCATTCTGGCAAAAAAATAAACATACTATAAATGCCGCAGATATTGTGGACGATGCTATGGATGGTTTGTTTGATGATATATTAAACCCCGACCCTCAGATTAGATATAATATGGGGTTAGAAATTTATAAAAATTTACCCGAAGAATTGCCTGTTATAACCGTTAAAAATCCGTGGGCAGATTGCCTTGTAAGAGGATTTAAGGATATCGAAAACAGAGGATGGAATACCGGACATAGAGGGCCGGTTGTAATACATTCAAGCAAGACTCCTGATAAGGCAGGGTTTCGTGGGGCTGACTACGAGATTAAGAAAAATTATTTAGCCAGTGCTTTAAGTTATTATAATAATGGTTATTTAATCGGCATGGTTAATATAATCGATGTTATTAAACAATCTGACTCAATATGGGCAGATGGTTTTTCTAAATACTATTGGGTTATAAGGGATGCTATTATGTTCCCGTCCCCGATAGTGGCTAAAGGTAAGTTGGGCTTTTGGACATATAAAGATGACCAAAGGCTTTTAAGAGACCAAATAAGAGTTTAGGAAGGGTGAGCGGAATGGTATCGCAGCGGTTTGCTAAACCGTCTCAGGGTAAAACCTGTACGGGTTCGACTCCCGTTCCTTCCTCCATTTAGGAGAATTTGTTATGGATATGACTAAAGAAGAAGTGGCCTCGCTATACCGGATTTATTCCGATTATGGGGCAAACGAAAAAGAACATCCCAGAGTTATGGGTGTTTTAGGTGAGCTATGGGATGCCGTCCGTGATAAGGACGAAATCCGAATACGAGTATCCACAAAAGTGGAATCATCAGAGGAAAAAGCAATATAAGGCGGAGTAGCCCAACTTGGCAGAGGCAATAGATTCAAAACCTATTCAGTGTCGGTTCGAATCCGACTTCCGCTACCATAAAGCCGAAGTGGTGGAACAGGTAGACACGCAGTCTTGAGGGGGCTGTGCTTATGGCGTGTGGGTTCGAGTCCCACCTTCGGCACCAGAAAGTGTTTACAATGTTAAAATTTTTATGTAAAATAGGTTGGCATAAGTATACCCTAAGATTAGAGTTAAATCCGTTGGGTACTCACGATTATAATGTGCCGTTTGAAGCGGTTGAATATTGTACCCGTTGCGGTAAAGAGAAAGAGCGATTTGGGGGAACAGTAGGCACACCAATTATAAGAAAGGGGAAGGAATAAAAATGGATGACGAGCAAAAAAAGCCGTTAGAGTTAAAGGATTTGTTAGACTCTAAACTGCCGATTTTAGAACGGTTCAGGGAGATGGCTCCCGGAACGTTTAAGCATTCACAAAACGTATCACTTTTATGTGAATCTGTAGGCTTAGAACTGGATTTAGATATCGACCTTATGAAGGTAGCCGGTATGTACCATGACCTCGGTAAACTAAATTCACCAGAGCTGTTCTCTGAAAATCAAAACGGTAAAAACCCACATGAGAATTTAGACCCGATGGTTAGTTATCATTTAATTACACGTCACGTGGGTGATACGATTTTGTTAATGCTTAACAATTTTGATGATTTTACTCAAAAGCAAAAATTAATGGAAATTATGTCGCAACATCACGGGAACACGGTACTCCAGTTTTTCTATAAAAAATCAAAGTCAAAAGTGGAAGACCCGTTTAGGTATAAATCGGTTCCGCCACAAAGTATTGAGGCCGCTGTTTTAATGATTTGTGATAGTGTGGAAGCAACCGCAAGGTCGCTGGACGCCGCCGATGATTTAAAAGATTCAAAGGATAGGCGGTCTGTTATAAACACAACTGTCGATAGGTTAATGCAGGATTATCAGCTTGATGATATAAAAGTGGGAATGTTGCGGAAAGTTAAAACTGTACTGTATAAGGAATTGGATAACATTTACCATAAGCGTGAAGTTTATGGGGATGAAAAGGCCGAAACTGAAGATGACGATACTATAAAAGTGTGAGGTGCGGTATGGAAGAATATATCGGGCGAGAAGAAGCTGAACAAACGATTAAACAAGCCATAGATGATTATTTACCAATAGAAGAGCTTCAGCAAATTTTGGATATCATCTATGGGGATGAATTTTTAGTTGTCGAAGATGACGATATTCCAGAAGAAGAAGAGGACTAAATTGTTCTGTGTAAATACTATGCAGAATGGTAAAGAAAAAATGCTTACGTCAAGTATTCCGGCCAAAGGAACGCTTGATGGTCAAGGGAGTGGGTGATTGTACAGTCTGCGTACCGGATAAAAATAACAAAAATTGCAGAATGTATTACCCGATTAGTATAAATATAGTTGAAATAGAAACAACTGGGAGGAAAAAAGATGCCGAAGTGCGTTAAGTGTTCGGGTGTATTTCCGCCCGAATTCTCTGCGCTAATACCGACTGATAGGCTTGGCGAAGAACAACCACATATGTGCTTGTTTTGCGAGTTAAATATTAATGAGGTTACGATAGAGAAAGGCGAAGGGAAAACGGAAAAATATACTAAGGAACAATGTAAAAAGGATTACGATGTTTTTTTAAAACAATTGAAGGAGAAAAAGAACGTTGCTCAACTCCTCGTGAAGGGAGATAACAATGTCGCAGGTAATATTATTAAACGCTGATTATAGTTTTTTAAATCTGCTCGGATGGAAAAGGGCTTTTGCCCTTATCAGCAAGGGCAAGGTAGAGGTCTTGAAATTTGGCAATAAAGTCATTCGTGACGCTAAAGGACGTCTGCTAAAAATTCCTGCGGTTTTGCGGCTTGTAAAACTGATTAGAACAGTTTACAAGACCAGAGTGCCGTTTAGTAAAAAGAACGTGATGGTTCGGGATGGATTTAAGTGCGTATATTGTGGAACTGAGGGAGTCAGATTTACAATCGACCATGTTTTCCCGAAATCAAAAGGTGGTATATCTTCATTTGAAAACTGCGTAACGGCTTGTAAGCCCTGTAATAACGACAAGGGTGATAGAAGTTGTTCTGAGGCAAAGATGTACCCTAAAACCAAACTTATCACTCCGACTATTTCTGAATTTTTGAGAATGAAAATTAAGACTCTTGGAATTCAGGATGTACTGGATGATATATTCAAAGCTATGTAATAACGACCGAGGATGGACGTGGAGGTGGCAGTTCAATACATTGCCTTAAAACTCGGTTTATACCGGGGCGTGTAGGTTTGTTATTACTTTAAGAAAGGGGAAATAAAGTTTAGGGAGAGTTAAAATTAGTGGCTACGAAGAGTTTTTACAAGCCGATTAAAGTCCCTGCTCGGCTTGGGTTTTTAAGTTATTTGGGAGATACGCAGGGTTGTGGTACAATTAGGGTTATTCATCCATATCTATTATTAAATCATTTCAGGGCGAAGGGAGTTCAGGTTTTAACCCAAACTATGAACCACTACTGCTTCGATATAAATTATTACAAGCAGTTTACCTTCTGCCAATTCCAACGTTCATCCACTGAACATCATTATAAATTATTACTTCATTTTAAGACCCAAGTTCAGCAGAAGTATAATGTACCCATAATTTATGAGATTGACGATATGCTTATTGGTATACCGGATTATAATTATGCGGTTAATTATTATGCTAAAAATGAAGATTGGGTAAAGAAGTGTATGGGTATTTCGGACGCTATGATAACGTCTACCGACCACTTAAAAAAGGTTTATACGGAATACTGCGGAAATATAGCCGTTATCGAGAATCATCTTCCCAAGTTTATTTGGGGGGATATTTACCCGGCGCATGAATATAAGGATGAAGACGAAAAGATTAAAATTATATGGGCTGGTTCGCAAAACCATTTTGCGTCAAAGGCTTTAACGCCAGAGACTAAAGGTGGAGATTTTGGGGAAGAACTTTTAAAGTTTATTCGCAAAACAACGGACGTATATGACTGGTATATTATGGGTTCAATGCCGGAAGAACTGGAACCCGTAAAAAACAAAATATGTTTCGTTCCGTGGAAGCATATATTTGAGTATCCTAAATGCGTTAAAGAAATTGAGGCCGATATTGCTATTGCTCCTTTAGAGGATAACCCGTTTAATGCCTGTAAAAGCAATATTAAACAACTTGAGTATACGGCTATGGGAGCGGCCGGTGTTTATAGCGATGTTATACCATATAAAAAGGCTAAAATTAAGGTTAAAACCGATGAAGAAATGATATCGGAAATCGAGCGTTTAGCAGGGGATATTGATGCTCGTGCGAGAACTTTTAAGGCGGATTTAGCGGCCGTCCGAAGCCAGTTATGGTGGGAAGAGTTTGATAACGTCAAAAAATACATAAATACCTATTTAGGGTTATTTAAGCAGAGGTTGCCATGATTGAGATAACGGAAAACTCAGAATTGATAAGCAAACAAGGCAAAATAGTCGTGGATTTTTGGGCCCCGTGGTGCGGGCCCTGTCGTGCAATTGCCCCGATTTTAAAACAGTTAGAATCGGAATATATAAACATTAAATTCGCTAAATGTAATGTGGATGATTGGCCGAATATAGCACAAAATTTTAATATTAAGGCTATACCGACTGTTTTGGTTATAAACGATGGTAATATAGTGCAACAATTTGTTGGTATTCAGAGTAAGAGTACCATAGAAAAATGTTTGGATAAATTATGATAATATTTGAAAATAAACGTGTTTTTTTGTGGTGTGAAGTACCTATGAGAACGGAGAGAGATTCTTATAAGGGCTATTGGGTACGTTCTCATGTTAAGTTTTTACGGTCAGGAAGTAGGTTTAAGGTAGATGATACTGTTTATCTGGCTACGTCCGAGCCGTATTACCGTAAAGTTGAAGAACCGGAACCGACTTTATTAAGAATGGTCGCCGGTATGTTTGAACCGCAACAGGAAAAACCGGAAGAGGGCTGGACGGTAAATTATGTTAAGGAGCATAAATAAGTGGTAAAACCGGAAGATGTGTACACAAGTTTAATACGGAATAAATGTATTTTTAATGGAAAATCCCATCCTATTAGTATAACTATACCCGAAGCGGAACCGGATAAATGGATAGTTAAGAAAAATGGTTCTAAACGGGCTTCCCGTATATTCAATTCTGAAGAAGAAGCAATCACTTATATAAAAGAGCATTATGGACAGGGTTATCGAAAGTCAGTTCGCAAAGGCAAAAAAATGCCTGCGGAGTACATGGCCGCTTTGCGCCAAATGGCTCACTGGTTTAATACTAAGTGGCGTGATATAGATATGGATAGGTATTTTGAGTGCGGTTTAGAACTGTACGGCAACCGGCTAAATTATATGAATTTTACCGACCATAAGATTATTAAGCTGTACATACAAAAAGACAAAAACATTAAACGCAAGGCCAAGTTTACTAAGGAAGCTCTCGTGGAATCGGCTAAATTTGTTAAGCAATATATGCGAGAGAATAATATGACCTTTTTAAAGTACCGGATGACGAGGGATACAAGGCTATTAGCAGTTGACCATTATTTACAGAATAAAATAGACCATAACTTTTTAACGTGGTTAATATCATTTGGCCTTGTGACTTTATATGATGACGATATTGCGGTAATACCGTATATAAACGAGAATTATCGTGAAACTTTAAACGAATTAGAAAATGTTAGACCGTTTTTAACGGAATTAGCAAGGAGGATGTAATGAACGATTTTGACGATATTATGGATATTGTGGGCGGTGCTAATAAAAAGCAATATGTTTGTTTTGTTATGGACCATAGTGGCTCGATGGGCGAAAAAATGGAAGCCTTAAAACTGGATTCTAAACGGAAGAGTGATTTGGCTATGTCTAATTTTAACGAGCAACTTCAGGCGTTAAAGGCCGAAGTGGATATGGACGTTATCGTAACCATTGTGGAGTTTGATAACCAGTTTAAATGCCCGGTCGAAAATAAGCTGATAGAGTCTATTGAGCCATTAAAAAATTACTGGACGGGCGGAATGACTGCGTTATATGACGCAATTGCTTTCGGGATTACAAAAGTGCAATCCATGATGGATAAAGACCCAAGTGATGATAAGGCCGCATTGGTTATTATCCAGACGGACGGGCAAGAAAATTATTCGCAGGAATATCAGGGTGACGAAGGGCGTTTACGGCTTAAAGAACGCATTGAAGAACTTGAAAAAACGGACTTATGGACGTTTACATTCCTTGGTGAAAATATCGATAAAAAGATTGCTATGGATATGGGCTTACAAGCCGGTAATGTTTTAAATTACGCCGGGACGCATGATGGTTATAAAATGTCGAATGAGGTTACTATGTCCGGTATTAGTAAATATTTGAATGCCCGGAAAGCCGGTGATACATATGTAACTGATTTTATGACGGATTATGAAGAATCTGAAGGTGAAAAATGAATATTCCAGAAAAATTAAAGATTTTGGGTAAATATATTACAGTAGCCAAAGTGGATAAAATCGATGATGATGATAATTTTTTAGGCATGTGGAAAGCTGCAGAACGCAGAATCGAGTTACGGGCGGATGATGATGAATCGGATATAAATGAAATTTTTTTACACGAGATAATAGAGTGTATAAATGATAGATGTGATTTGGGCTTAAATCATACCAAATTAAGCGTATTATCTGAGGTTTTATGGCAAATTATAGGCGACAATAATTTGGATTTTAGGAGGGACAATGAGTCAGGAGTATAAAGGAGAGTTAATTAAAGACCCGAAACCTAACGGCAAAATGCTCACAAAAGAGGAAAAAAAGGGCAAACTTCTTAAATCGGAAGGCGCAAAGGGCAATCCGTTATGGAAAGATGATAAACTAAATGAGCAAAAAAATGCCAAAAAACGGCTAAATGAGTAATAGAACCCTAAGTAAATAATTTTTTTATTTTGCGAATGTTTGTTTACAATTGGGAAAAATGTGTTATAATAGCGTATTATTTTAACAATGACCATAAGGTCAAATAACCTAAACTCATAGGAAAGGAGAAAATTCTATGAAAAAATTGTTTATTTTAGTTGTGGCAATGGCGTTGGTTATCGGTGCCGGTAATGTGTTTGCATTTGGTGATATTGAAGACAATGATACCACCAATAATGGTATCATTGGTGATAAAAATCATCACAACATTATTAATACTGGTGAAATGAATAATGGCCCGTTAGCCGGTGGAACTGTTATTAACAAAGGCGGCGAAGGTGGAGATGGTGGAAGTGTAAATATTGGAAATGGTATGTTGAATAAAAACTTTTCACCGGAAGCAACAATCGAGAAAGGTGCCGTTGATATTGATATTGAAGGCGATAAGCAAATCAATAAGCAGTTGGCCATTCAAGGCAATAAGCAAAGTATGGTTTATAATGAGGCCAAAAACCCTGTAAATTATGACCATATTTCGGCTACTGCACCTTCTTCAACACCGGATATGATTACTCACCCGGATGCCGATGATATTAAAACCAAATTCGGCCTTTTTGAAGAATTGACGGAAGGCGAGATTACTCAGGTTCAGGCCCGTATGGCTTCTAAAGGCGCACCGGATGTTAAGGTTTTGAAGTCCCTTATGTTTGAGGGCAAAGACCAACTGAACAACCTTTTTCTTACCGACAAAAAGCGTGGAACCTATATGGGTACGATTACAGTCGTTCCCGATGGGGATGACGTTACAAAGGCCGGTATTGAAGCCCGTTTAGCACTTGAGGCTATGAAAGCCGGTGCGACCCATATTATGGTTATTAATGGGCAAGGTTATTACGCAGACGCTACCCAAAAGGGTATCGGCTTCGGCGGCTCTGCTTCAGTCGCTACCACAGGTTCGGGTTCAGCAGTTGTCGCCCCTGCCTTTGGAACCGGATGGAGCAACGTAAAGTCGGCTAACGAATACAGACCGTCAGTAACGGCAAAATGTTATTACGATGAGTCCGGTATTGTAAAATAACCCACACATTATTCAATGTACAAACAGGGGATGTTTTTTAACATCCCCTGTTTACATTTGGTGATAACCATAGTATAATGCAACTGGATTAAAATAAATAAACGTCAAGCAACGAAAGGAGAAATATTATAAGGAGAATTAAAATTAGACAAGTATGAGTAAATGGATTAATCAGGAATTATTTGAACAATTTGCAGACGAGAAAGAGAAAGAAAAAGAAGCCCCACAAAAAGCTGGGGTAAGGCGTTCAGATTTTGTATGGGAGACGCCTGCTAAAGGGACGGATTCGGTAGCAAAGGTTTACACCGGACGGTTCCTGCCCGACCCTAACGGTATTTTTTATAAGCAGTATTATTACCATATGTTTAGGTCAGGCGAAAAATGGGTATTTATTATTTGCCCAAAGACAGATGATTTTGATAACTTTTGCCCATTCTGTTCAGCGACCCAGAAGCTTTATATGGGTACAGCAACGGATAAAAAGATGGCCAACAATTACAAGCGTAAAAAGAAGTTTGTTGGTAACTTTTATGTCGTAGATGACCCTCGGGATGCTGATAGGGAAGATGACGCAAAAGCAAACGGTACGGTTAAATTATACGAGTTCCCTAATAAGGTCGAGATGAAGTTAAAAGAAGAAATTACCGACCAACATAATGGTTTGGGAGCAAGTATTTTTGACCCCGGCGAAGGTGGGTATGATTTTATACTTAAAATTTTGGCCACACGTCCCACACCGGACGGAATGAGTTGGCCAGATTACACCAACTCAACCTTCTCCCGAAGACCTGCCGCCCTCGGAACCGATGCAGAGATTGACGAAATTATGCGAAACTGCATTGATATTAATGAATATATTAATGGGCTTAAAAAGGACGAAGCGGAGATGATGAAAATTATAAAGAATGAAATGCTTTATGATTTAATCAAGGACGAGTATAATCGCCAACCAAGACCGCAGACTCGAACAGAAGCGGCACCGGCCGCCGAAGAATCACCGTTTAAAAACGATGAAGAACTGGCCGCCGAGAAAGCAGGAAGCGGTTTAGAAAGTGACGCAGACTTGTTAGCCGAATTGGATGATATGTAAAAACTCTTGACAACGGTGATTTAGGTATTATCTTTTGACGTGAAAAGTCAATGGGGTTATGAAAACATAACGAATCTGGCCAGACCCAAACTTATGACGAGGAGGATATGCCAATGTTACCTGTATTAAGGAAAAAAAGAGATAGTTTACCAAGTTTGTTTAATCGCTTTTTAGACCCGGATTTAGACCCTTTCGAGAATTTAAGTGAACAGTTTGACCGTTTTTTCGGCAACTGTTGCCATACGGACGAAGATGGTAATGTAATTTATCAGGTTGAAGTCCCCGGCTTTAATAAGAATAATTTAAAAGTTGAAGTCGCAGACGGAATTCTTACCATCTCTGGTGAGCGAGAGGTTAAAGATAAATATTACGCAGGCCAGTCAAAGTTCCATAAACGGCTAACGGTTGGTGAAATTGAGGATGCGGATGCCAATGTTACGGATGGCATTTTAACCCTTACGCTTAAATACCCGAAACCGGAAGTTGAAGAAGTGAAAGCGATAGAGGTCAAATAATCCGAAGGTAAGTTACTTAGAAAATTCAGAGTCCGTGCAAAGGGGGGGTTCTGATACCTTAGACTTAATACCTGATGCCCCAGTGAGTAGAGAAGCCCCGAGTGTGGGTGGAGTGACTCGTAGGGCGAAAATTATTATATATATTAGATTAGATTAGAAGACAGACCCACCTGAGAATCCCGGAGATAATAACGGACTCAGGTGGGTCATTTTTTTGTAGACTTTTGTTTCAGTAGGTGGTATGATATAAATATACTGGGGGGAAGTTTTATGGAATTTATAAATAGATTGATGAGTTGGTTACGGCGCACAGAGTATTATGGTATTGATAAACAGGCTATGGTACAGCTCCGTATTCAGACTTTTGTCGATGGTAAATTCCGTCAAGCCGTGAATAATATATTTATTCCATCTCATCGAAAAAAAGAAGCCATTAAAATTTTACTCGATGCCGCTTATAAATTAAAAAAATTGCGAGAGAAATAACCATTTTGATATAAATATTAACGAAATGGGTAAAGGCGGAGACTTCGAGAGAGAAATTAGTAAGACGTTAACAGAATGGTTAACAGGTAAAAAGAAGCCGTATATGTACTGGCGTATGCCGGGGAGCGGCTCGATAGCGACCATCCATGAGGAGTGTTCAAATTTGTCGGGGGATATAAGGTCTTGTCATCCCGATGCCGAATTCTTAACTGATTATTTTAACATAGAATGTAAAACGGGATATCCCCGTACTAACTTCTGGCAACTCTTTAAAGGTAACAAAAATTACGATTTAAGGGGCTTCTGGGCGCAATGTTGGGGAGATTCTCAAAAAGCCGATAAAAGACCTATGTTGATTTACCGTAAAAAAGGTCATGCGATTATATTGGGCTTGGATATTAAAACCCGGCAGGAATTTGAATTATGTTATGAGGAGTTGCGGAGTGTCCCTATGGTTATTGTTCGGTTTGGTCACAATTTACCTGATACCGCTTTTAGCGATTTTAATGAATTTTTTAAGATTATAACACCGGATAGAATGAGAGGGTTTGTACAATGAGTGACATGCCTATATGGACTAAATGGATTACATGGATTTTAGCGGTTTTAGCGGCCTTGGCCGGTTTGTATACGTTTTATACTGATAATTTTGTTAAAAAAGCTGTTAAACGCTTTTTTGCACCGACAATTAATTTAGAGCAAAATTTAAGCCCGGACGCTTTGAGAGAGCTTAGAAAAAGTTCACCGGACGGGACAATACGAATAGAAAAAGGGATTACAATACACCCTCCAGAGGAGAATAATGCCGAGAATCCAAGTAACTAACGATGAATTTCCTAACATAGTAATGGCGTATTTATTGGATAAATTTTTACATCCAAATGACGTATCAGCCGGTAATGAGCTTTTTAATAAAACGGCTAAAACATTAAAAGGCAAGGGTTTAACATCGATACGGAATTATTATTTAGAAATGAATCCACGAGATAGGGTTAAGTATAAAATAATTAAGGATGCTTTTGAGGGGCTAACCCCATCCATATCGACTATTCAGATTGTACCAGCGGTAGTATCGGATAAAGATTTAGGTAAAGAGAAAGAGACAACTAAGAAAAAAGATGGTATAATCAAGAAGGTTATAAAAAAAGTTATTAAAAGCCTAACATCCGGGGAAGAGGTGGATGTTGGGGATTTGGAGTTATTGATAGAACATTTTCATGAATTAAATGAAATTGGTAATAAAAAAGCCGTTTTATATTATGGAGATAAAAAACTTGAAGATTTAGGTAGATTGAGCCAAAGTCAACTTGATAAAATATTTACAAAAAAGGTGGAATTTTATCGGAAAAACGGGCTTACGGATGTAAGCAAGTTTAAGATTAAAACATAGGAGTGATTTTAATGGGAGAATTAACAGGAACAGATAATTACGCACAAGGCGAAAAATTAGCAGGTGACCATGCGGTTAAAACGAGCAATCAGCAAGGCACAAATGCGCCAGATGGTAAATTTGCAACAGATGTGGCGGATTGTTATGCTGATGGTGAAAAGGGCGGCGCACCTGTTTTTAAGGTATCAAAAGAAGAATTTTATAATAACATGAAACAAGACCGTAGAAGGTTAAGATTCAAAAGCGGGACGGCGATTCAAAAGTATCATTCACATTCTAAATATCGCAGACCGTTTTGGGTACAGAATTCCGATGACGGACATTTGTATAGAGTAAAGTAATACGAAAGGAGCAACAAAAAATGTTTACTATTGTACCAGTTGATATGCAAGTTGGAGAAACGGCGATAGGAATTTGTCCCGTTAGACTTATAAAAGGGTTTCCATTTACAGAAATGATAGCAGGGGAAATTACTAAAATTGAAACTGACCCTATCTATATGGACAGAACTGTATTTATTAAAGCAACGTTACCGGATAAATCCGTCCACGAGCGAGAGTTAAACGAGCATCGAGTGGCGGAATTTACTTTTGGCGGCGTAATGGTTAAAAATCCTAAGTTTGACCGTAGACGAGTTGAGAAGGAAGACAAGGATTATTTAAAGAAGCACGGACTCGGCTCTTAATTTACAATTCTGGATATTTATGGTATAATAAGAGAGTAGAGGTGCTTATGCAAAGTGTTTTGTTGGTTGATTTTAACAACCTATTATTTCGGACTTTATTTACTAAAGAAATTAATATTCGGAGCGAATTTCCTGCGTATTCATTATGGCGTTATTTGGTTTTTGAATCAATCTACGAAATGATATATAAGCACGTGGACGCTAAAGAAGTAGTTTTAGCGGTAGATGATAAGAATTCATGGAGACGGGCTTACTTCCCACGTTATAAAGAATCTCGCAAAGATAAAAGAGATAAAACCGGAATTGATTTTGATAAGATATTTTCGGTTGTAAATAAGTATATAGCAGACCTAAAACATCATATGCCGTTTAAGGTTATTAAAGTATGGAACGGCGAGGCTGATGATGTTATAGGTGTAATTGCTCTCGAATCCAGAGACCCCATTATAGTCCATTCAAATGATGAGGATTATCTTCAGTTAATATCCGATAGGGTTCAATTATGGAACCCAAGCAAGCGGAAGTTTATGGAGTATCCAGTCGATTTAGGCACTAAAAAGACACCTGTTATTGTTAATAACGCACAGGAGTTTTTAAATGTTAAACTACTTACCGGCCAATCCAAAGACGATATATTCAATATCAGAACCCCTCGTGATTGGGGGCAGACCCCTGAAACAATTGGAAAAAGCAAACCACCTTTCGGCCCGACAAATGCCTCTAAAATTATTGAAGGCTATAACGGCAGAACAGGCAAGGATGCTATTGGGAGTTGGTTGACTGATAATGATTTATGGGAGCGGCACAAACGGAATGCGACTCTTATTGATTTCACAAGGATACCTCATGCTATAAAGCGCAGAGTAATGGAGTCGTACTGGAATTATAGTTATCCGCCTCCTGAAAATATATATGAATTTTTTAAGAAGTATAAAATGCGTGGATATCTGGAGAAATTTGATACCGTTGAAAGAACCTTATTAAAATTGTATTAGGAGAATAAATGAAAAAAAGTGATAAAGGGTTTTTAGTCGGATTGGTTTTTGGGCTTTTCGTTATTGCCATGCCGATACTGTTTTTTAGTTGCGGAGATAGCAATCCTTGTAAAGAAGTGTCGTTTTTAGACCAACAGGCTTTAATCGAATGTTGTATTACTAATAAATGTGGAATTGATATTGATAAGGGTGATGCTACCCAAGAGGATGTTCTATGTGTTCTTGAGTGTTTAGATGAAGCACTTCAGGCGCAAGATTTTGATGAATATTTAAAGGAACATCCAGATTTTTTGGGATAAAGAAACTGATGGTACAGAATCCGGCAGATATTAAAATAACAAATAAATTTGAAATTGTGGCCGGTATAGGCGCAATGGTAATTTATCTTAAAGGGTATTCAAACCTTTTAGACATATATAATAAGTTAAAATTTATGTGGCGAAAAACTAAGTGGATGAAATATGATTTTCCACTTGTGGCGATTCACCCGAAATTTTTTGAGGTAAAGAGAGATTGGGCAATAGCGAATAAATATTTAATTCAGGATGCCGGTTTTGCTTATCTTAATGATGCCGGTAAAGTGGTTGAAAATTATGTTTTGTTAAAAGGTTTAGGTCCGTTTAGGGATAAGGTAGAGATATCCAGAGATGGGGAGCATAGTTGGATTAAATGCGTTAATCCGTGGAATGAGGGAAATATTATTGTTTTTGAATCCGGTTCTAAGGGGTTATGGATAAAACATAATGATAAAATAGTTGACCTTAATAAAATGTCTGGTATGGAAATTCAAAAAATAAAAGGTGTAGCGGTAGCTCCGTGGCCTTTTTTATATAATAACGATTTTGAATTACAGGTAGAATCATTTCTACCGAATCAATTATTTGAGATATGAATGAGGAGGTGGTATATGCGTGGGGCAACAACCCCGTTAGGAAGAGATTAAAAGGCAAAAGGTGTAGAGTTTTAGCGTTTGGTGCTAAAAACTCAGTGTTATTAGAATTTACAGATGGTGAGCGGATAGTAACATCCCGGTATGCCATCAGGAAACAGAAGAAGAATAAAAACACCAATAAAATAGATAACCTTTTTAGGTAGGAGGGCAAAATGAAACCGAGATATGCCATTATTAACGATTACGAGAGGACTAAATTTGAAAAGGAGTGGCAGATGCCCTACGGTTATGGCAGAAGTCCAATGCTTAGTATGGACGCAGAAGAAGCCAAAGAATATTTGATAGCAATGTCGGATAATCCGGCAATTGATATAAATGATTTTATAGTTGAAAAAATTTCAGAAGAAGGGAGAGAAATTTACTTTAGAATATAAAAATTAAAAATAAATAAGTGCTGAAGATAGAGCAGTAAGGAGGGTGGAAGGGCGAGCATTGGACCAGCATTCCTGCCAAAGGAGTATGCGGTTAAAACTGCTCTATCGACTTTCTTGGGGGAAGTTTAGTGGAATCTGTATTTATAAAGGAAAAGACGTTAGACTCAATGTGGTTCGCATTATTGAGTGAGTTATATAAAAAGGGGAGAAAAAACAAAATAGACGCCGGTAGTTATGCTGGCGCAACAAGACTTGAATTTGATTTTGCAGCCGGGACAATCGAGTACCCGACTACACGACCTCTGGCACCGATTATGCCAGAAGGTGTCCCACCTGTTACGACTGACGATGTTATCCAAGAGTACTTTGTTAATTACCTAATGGACGGGCAAAACTTGGCCGAGAATGAACATTATAGGTATGCAACGTGGATAGCAGGCGGAGACTACAAATTACCATATATCGATATCCAAAACCTAACGGCTAATATGCCGTGGAAAAGTACGTTATGTGTTGTAAATGTACCCAATCAGGTTCAGTGGCTTATAGACCATTATAAGGAAAAAGGATTCGGTAACAATCATTGCTACATACAAGTTGGTTATCCAGAGAGTAATTATGCTTATAATATACCGTATGAAACGGAAGCGGATAGACAAACCAGTCCGTGTTTACGGGGAATAGATACGCATATTAAAGATGGAAAATTACATATGGCTTGTGTTTTTCGGTCATGGGATTTATATGCCGGTTTCCCGGAAAACATGGGCGGACTCACCCTCTTGTTAGAATACATTTCAAATGAGCTTGGTATCAGACCGGGCCCCCTTTCATTTTCAAGTCTTAAATTACATTGCTATGATTTTGAATTAGAAGCTGTTAAGGAGAGGTTAAAAATTGTCGGTACAAAAAGAGATAAGTGACCTGTTCGATGGCGTAGTAAGTGATATTTGCGGACAGGAACAAGAAAAACCAAAAACCGTGGATGAGATTATATCTGAAAAGGTTTCCGAAATAATTGAAAACCGCAGATTGGAACAAAAACAAAAACAAGATAGACTTCATTGGTATTCTAATTATGAAACGTGGGAACGGGAACGGTCATCGTTTTATAGGTTAGTTGAAAAATGTAGTCGAGATGAATATACTTGTGGTAAGTGCGATGCTAAGTTTGAGATATGGACTGATAGTGAACCGCTTAATTATAAATTAAGAGACTGGCCGGATTGGAAAATAAAAGCGGCTGCAGAGGCTTTAGGTTATAGGGATGTTACCAATGAGTATACTTTTGATAAAATATATGTTAAACAGCAGACCTTTTTCTGTTCTAAATGTGGACAGGCGCATAGGACTATGGGGATAATTAGATATATAAAAATGACGAGTGGAGAGAGTAGCGGACGGATGTTTAATGAACGTAGAGAACAAAGTTCAACATTAGAGTGGAGAAATTCTTACATATAGGGGGAGAGAGTGGAGTTATCAGAAAACGCACAACACGTATTTTTTAAGGAACCAAAATACTGTTTAGCCGGGGAGTCAATAGACGATGCTTTTCATCGAGTGGCTAAAGAATTTGCGACTAATAAAGAAGAAGAAGATTTAGCCTTCGATTTATTAAAAGAAAATATATGGCGGCCCAATACTCCTGTGTTTTTGAATTCAGGTTCGGAGCATAGGGTATTTTCTGCTTGTTATGTTGTCGGATTGGAAGATACGATGGAAAGTATTTATGATATCGCTAATACCGCAAGACGTATTTTTCAACATGGGGCCGGTATCGGTATTCCTATTGGAAATTTAAGAGAAAAAGATGCTTATATTTATGAGGGGAATCCCGATAGACCACCAGAGGGGCAATCGTCCGGTCCGATAACTTTTATGAAGCTCTATGACGCAGTTGGGGAGACAACTAAAAGCGGTGGACGGGTAAGGCGAGCGGCCATACTCTGTTCGATGCCCTGCTGGCACCCTGATATCGTGGATTTTATAAGTTGTAAACAAGAAGATGGCCGCTTGTCTAATATGAACATTTCGGTAATGCTAACTGATGCTTTTATGCGGTCTCTTGAGGATGGTACGCCATTTGATTTACGGACTCCGGCAACGGGTGAAAAAATGGGTGAGGTTGACCCACGTGAGGTATGGAACCGGATAGCAGATATGGCGCATAAATCAGGTGACCCCGGTGTTATATTCATAGATAATGTAAATAGGTACAATCCGTTATTAAGGGATTTTCTTATTGAGTGTACAAATCCTTGTGGGGAGCAACCACTTTTACCTTTTGGATGTTGTAACCTGAGTGCGATAAATCTTAATTCGTTTATAACATCAAATGGGGAGTTTGATTTTGATGCTTTTTATTTAACGGCTAAAAAGATTACAAAACTAATGGATAACGTAATTGATACTATGGATTATCCAGACCCACGTTTTATGGAAAATGCTCGTAAATATCGTCCGATTGGAGTCGGAATTATGGGTTTAGCGGACACATTGTTCCGATTAAATCTTCGTTATGATGGCCCCGATGGACGCAAGTTCGCTTCAGACGTTATGCGGAATTTAACGACTGCCTGCGTTGAAGCGAGTACGGAGTTAGCCGAAGAGCATGGCCCGTTTTATGAATACGAGAGATATAGGGACGATGTTGAGCGAATTATACGAGAACATACGGGCGGAAATGCTGAAATTATGGAAAAGGTTATGGCTAACGGAGTTCGGCATATTCAGTTTACGACCTGTCAGCCGACTGGTACAACGGCACTATCTGCGGATGCTTCTTATGGTATTGAGCCGATGATGGGATTGGTGTTCCAAAAAAACCTTATTAGCGGTCAGAAAATGATAATTGCTAACCCGATATTTGAGGAGAGATTTAAAAACGAAGAATGGTATCGGGATGATTTAGTGGAAAAAATATTTAAGAACGGCGGAAGCCTAAAGGGTATACACGGCATTCCTAAAGAGGTTAGGGACGTGTTTGTCGTGGCGCATGATATAGCGTTTAAATCCCGTATTGATATGCAGGCTGAACTCCAGAAATACTGTAGCACGGCAATAAGCAGTACGGTTAATTTGCCGAAGGAAACCACTAAGGAAGAAGTAGCTGAAATATATAAATATGCTTACGAAAAAGGATTAAAAGGTGTTACAATTTACAGAGACGGGAGCAAGAAAAATCAGCCCGTTACCTTTGAGAAAAAGATAGATAATTTTGAACGTCCCAATAGGTTACATTCGGAGACCTTTACGGTTGAAACGGGTAATGGTAAAATGTATGTAACCATTTCTGATGATAAGGGTAGACCCCTTGAGATTTTCCTATTTTTGGGCAAATCCGGCCAGATTCTTAACTCGTTTTCGGAGGCTTTAGGAAGGGCGTTATCACTGGCTTTACAAAATGGAGTGCCGGTGGATGCTTTAGCGAAGACGTTACGGGGGATTAATACTGATAGTGTGGCGTGGCATAGGTTTGAAGATAACGATGAAAAACCGACCCAAATCTTGAGCATACCGGACGGTATTGCTAAATTGCTTGACCGCTATTATTTAGGCCGACAAGAGAAACATACTAATGGGACTATTAGTCAGGAGATTTGCCCTAAATGTGGGCTAAATATGACGGCCACAGAGGGATGTTTTAGCTGTATTTGTGGCCATAGTAAATGTATGTAAGGGAGAATGGATAAAACATGGGTACGGAATACAAAAATCTAATTGAAGATATTGTTGAATGGCTTAATGAGTATTGCGAAACCGCTTACATGGACGGCTTTGTGGTTGGAGTGTCGGGCGGAATTGATTCTGCTGTAACGTCCACTTTATGTGCTAAAACGGGGCTAAAAACCATAGTTCTCAGTATGCCGATTCACCAAGACCCCGGTTTGCCAGAAATGCATATCGGCTGGCTTCGGTCTCAATTTAAAAATGTAGAGTACCGGATTATAAAACTTACGAATATTTATGACCAATTTGTAACGATGTTTTTAGCCGACCCGTTATCGGGAATTGCGGGGGCCAATTTGCGGTCACGATTGCGTATGATAACGCTATATGCGGTTGCCAATAAGCATAAGTTGCTTGTATGTGGTACGGGTAATAAGGTTGAGGATTTTGGTGTTGGATTTTTTACAAAATATGGGGATGGGGGAGTTGATATATCCCCGATAGCCGATTGTTATAAATCTGATGTTTATGCTATGGCCAAAATATTAAATATTATGCCGGAGATTCAGGATGCCGACCCCACAGACGGTTTATGGGCGGATGGTAGAACGGATGAAGACCAATTAGGCGCAACATATCCCGAATTAGAATGGGCAATGAAATATAAATATAATACAGAGTTAACCGAAAGGGAACAAGAAGTGCTAATGATTTTTATGGAGCATAATGCGAGAAACAGACATAAAATGGAACCCATTCCGGTATTTAAACGGGATATTTGATGATATTATAGAGTATGAAAGCAAGAATTGTTCCACTTGTTGGTGGAGCACGGGAGATTCTACGGCGGCTCACCCCGGAGATGTTTGGTGCTCGTTTCACAAGAAATCGCAGTCACCGAATATGTGGTGTAGCCATTATAGAAATAAAGCAACAAGACAAAATTAGCCGACCTATCGAGTCGGAAAGAGGAGTAAACATCATGACTGAGTTTATTAACGAAAGCAAGTATGAATTTGATGACATTTCATCAGAAACTTACCGGGAGTATGTGTTTCCGGGCAATGAGCGTATTAGGATAGAGAATCCTAAAAAATTAGCCGTTAGCGGAAGCGGACATAGGGTATGGGACGGCCGCAAAAGCCATTTTATACCTAAAGGCTGGATTCACCTATTTTGGGAAGTTGGAGATGGGATGCCTAATTATGTAAAATGAGAAATGTTTGACGATATTATAAAGCCCAAAAATAAAGAAGAAGAGTTTTTAAGCGAATGTCCAATATGCGGAGCAGGCTATGATGGGTACGTTTGCCCATTTTGCTTTTTTGAGAACAGACCGCCAAAGTTACGGATAAACCTTAAAACTGAATGTAAGGATTGTCCGGTAAAGGGCATCGAATGCGATAGGTGCGTTTAATGTACGATGATATCTTGACTTCTAAAAATCCCGATGTTATAAAGACCTGTGCTAATTGTGAAAAAGCCAGTTATATATTATCTAATTATTCGGATAAGATTTATTGTCAGGAGAAAAAACAGCATATGGAAAAGGCTATGGTTTGCCGTTTATGGGATGAGCGCAAAACGGGCGGAGATTGTTTTGGTGTTTGTTTTGGAATTTAGAAAAAAAGACTTGACAGGCTTTCTATTATAGGTTATAGTGGAGTCTAAAATCCCAAATTTGTAGAAAGGAGAATTGCTATGGAAAACTGTTCGATTTTTAAACACTATGAGAAGTTGCAGCCTATGTCCGGTGAGGAGATTGCCCAAGTGCCTATGTGGGGAAGCGAAGGTAAGTTTAAGCGGATTTACGCAAGCCCAAATAGCGATGATTATATTATCAATTTTGAGGGTAATAAAACCACCACTCGTCAGCACGTTTCTTCTATCCTTAAAAAAGGTATGGGAAAGGTCTATACATTTTTAAAGAATGACGACCCTGACGCATCTCCGTTTGAAATAGCGGCGAATATTCTTATGATGTTCGGAGTTAACCACAGCGATAAAAAGGAGATTAAGAAGTTTTTTAGGCTATTTCCTAAAGATATAAAAAATGAAATTGAACGAGACGGACGAGAAAAACTCGCACTATTATGCGGAGAGGCAACTATGTAAGAATTGTTTTCATTGTAAAACAAAAGGCGATAAGGTCTATTGTAAATTTGGGGTTTTTGAAGAGAGTAAAAACAAAACCCTGCTTTATGTTCCGCAAGAGTTTGATTGCCCGTATTATGAGGATGCTTAAAAATGACCAAATATGAAAAATATTTAAACGAGCAAAGAGATTGGCATTATTATGTTGATGACGATTATGCGACTCTTGACCCGAAAAAGAAAAATGAAGTTTTTGAAACTATTAAAAAATTCATTTATAATCTACCATCGAAATATAGCAATAAAAAAGAAGTATTTGCTCAAATGAGAAAGGATGGTTTACGGGTTCCTGTTAAAGAGGTTAATGATTATATAGAGGGTTTGGATGAGTCAAGATTAGAAGAATTAATCGGGCTTATATTGGATTATTTCAAGCATAACGTATATTAGAGAGTAAAATAAGAGAGGAGAAATAATTCGTGAGGTAAAATTGTTTGATTAGTTTACAAATTGTTACGAGTTTTATGTATGAAAACTTTGAACGTGTTACCGTATCCGAAGGTGGTACGCATTTTCACGCCAAATGTCGCTTATGTGGCGACTCCAAAAAATCCCTATCAAAAAAACGATTCCATTTAGACTGGAAGAACGGCAAGCCGGTCTATCACTGCTGGAACTGCGGCAAAAGCGGTAGTTTTATTAAGCTGTATATGATAGTTATGGGAGTTGACTTTGAACAAGCCAAAAAAGACCTGTTTAAATACGATTCTAAACGTATGAAAAAGCAACTCCAGTCGGAAGATAAACCGGCAAAAACAGTCGGTCTTCCGCAAGTTTTTGATATTTTAGATGACTGTTGGGATGAGAATATTTGTGCGGACGCCACGATGTGGCTAACTGCTTCTAACATATTAAAACGCTTTCGCAGTGACCGGAAAATCCCCGAAGAATATAAGTTGTATATGGCTTACAAGGGCAAATATAAGGGACGCATTATTATACCTGTATTTTCGCATGAAAAGGTTGTATATTTCCAAGCCCGGAGAATACCGGATTCTGGATGGCAGCCGAAATATTTAAACCCGAGTTCCGAAAAGGAAATTATAATCCATAATAAGGATAAGTTCGATAGGGAAAAATACATAGTCGTTACAGAGGGGTTAATAGATGCCTTTATGGTCGGGGAGCAAGGCACGACTTGTTTAGGTAAGGAAATATCAGAGGACTTTTTACGGGAGTTGTTTAAGCTGACCGGACGTGGTGTTATCGTGGCTTTTGATAATGACGATGAGGGAATGAAGGCTATGTTAAAGTTTATGAAGAAAAACCGTCACGCCAAAAAAGTACGTTATTTTCTAACACCAAAAAAATATAAGGAGTGTAAAGATATAAATAAGATTGTAGTGAGAAACAAAGAAGTTGGTAGCGTTTATGATATGGTTAATTCCCATTCTTACGACTACTGGAAGACGTACACGACATTGAAATTAGGAGGATAAAATTGTAATGAGATTGACTAATATAGGGAGTGATTATATCCGCATTGATGAGGACAATATCGAGGATGCCGACTTGTTAAGTATCCCACGAGTTCATCTCATAAAGTTAGATTTTTTTAAGCCCACAGAAGGTAAGGTAAGAACTGTATTGGATTTGTTCCCAAAGACGAACCGTTACGTTATCGAGAATAATATTAAAACGTATAATTATATTTTAAAGAATACGAGTAAAAAATATTACGTTGAAAATTCGATAGGCGCAAAGGTTATCACGTTTTTTAAGAAGAACAATAAAGTACTGGTTAATTTTAATAACTTAACAGAAGCGGAACGTAGATTTTTGCTTTCTGATGATTGTTTTGATGATGTATTAAAAAATACCGAAGTAATAAAAATAGGCCAAGACGTATTTGAGGCCAAAAAAACTGTACTGGATAACTGGAGCGGCAACGTTATTATACATAACGGCAGTGCTCTACTGTAAAAAATGATTGGAATAGCTGGACCGTACATAGGTGATTTTGAACAGGAGATTGTTACGTTTAGACCATATATAAGATGGGTTTTTCAAAATACGGATGTTAGTAAGATGTATGTGAATACCCATTTTAATAGGATGTTTCTGTACGAAAACTTTATCCCACCAGAACAGATAATCCCTGTACCGGAGCATTTATCCAGAGCAGAAATGGAGCAATCAGGTTATATCCATAACCTTATAGCCCCTAAAGATTTTAATATTTTAGTTAAGATGATTAAAGAGGACGTGGTTGAGCGAGAGGGGTGTACAAAGCGTGATTTAGAAATGTTTACACTAAGTTATATCAAATCAACCACTCCATATTCTATATACCAAAAGCTATTTCACAGCATAGATGGTTTAGATATAAAAAACCCATATAAAGGCAAGATTGTATATATTCCATATAACGATAAGCGTGGACGCTTAAAAGCCGTAAAACAGTTTTTGGCCGATTATGATAGCGTTATTATGGGTGACCAGAGTACACGGTTTAAAGACGATAATGCGGTTCTGGCCCGTTCTGATTATTTTTCCAATGGATGGAAATTAATCGTTAAAGCGATAAGCGAGTGTAAAGCCTTAATATGTCCGGTAAGCCACTGGGCAGTTATAGGCAATTTACAGCAGGTCCCCGTTTTTACTTGGGGGGAAAATGTAGGGCAGTTTAAAGAAGGTGGAATATATAATTTTAACCCGAATTGTGAGGCAATAGCAACTATGAAAATAGACGTTATTGTTAGGATGATACAGCATTTTTTGGAGGGAATGAGATGAGTAAGTATGAAAAATATTTAACTGAAGCGGACGCAGGTGGTATTGAAAAGGGTATAGCAACTCTTTTTAAGCGTAAATTCGGAATGACTGTTCGCAGAATCGATGTAACCAAAAAGGTTCTTTTTGAAACCAAAGAGGGCATTGACCCGCAGGAATTTGAAGATTTGGATAAAGTTGATGCCATAGAAGATATGCTTAAAAAAGCATATGGTAAAAATGCACTTGTAACGCACGATTTTAACCAATGGACGGTGGAGTTGATATGAAATTTAGAGACTATGTAAACGAAGCGTTTGATTTAACAAAATCTCAAATGAAAACATTAAATAAGGTTTTAAAGAAAAACCGAATGCAGCGAATGGGCATAAGAAAACCATTAGGCAAAAAACCGAGAAAGGGTGATTTTATTCAGGATTTTCATGGGGATTTACATGAAATAGATATGGTAAGCGGAAAATCGGCTTATACGGTTCCACCAAAAGGAAGTTCCACTCGTGAGCAATATTTTTTAGATTATCTTGTGCCTGATAATACAAATAATGTATGGGTAGAATCATAGGAGAAGAGATGGAAAAATACGATAAATATTTAATAAATGAAGTATCCGGTGACCAAAATGGTATAGTTGAAATTATGAAAACCAGTAATCTTGTTATCTATTTTTGGGATGATAAAAAAGGCAATTCTATAATTTGTAAATTTAGAAAAAAGGATTGGGATAAAATGGTGGATTTATCGCTTCAGATAGATAGTGGAACAACTTCAAAAACACCGGCCACAGGAAATGTAATAGGGTTTAATAGATAATGGAAAAATATTTAACAGAAGGCGCACCGACTGACGATGAAAAACAATCAGTACTGGACGCTATAAATTTTGCTTTAGATAAAGTTAGCACGTCCCAGATGGCCTTAAAAAATGGTCGAAAGATGGGTAAGTCATTTTTCGGACGAGAAATGAAAGAGTTGGATAAGCAGGTAGATTCCCTGCGGAAAAACTTAATAAATATTAGTGATAGAGTTGTTAATGCTATGGTAAAAGGGAAAGAGTAATTACAAATGGCACTATATGAATATGTATGTAAGAAAAAGAAGTGCAAACACGTGATGGAAAAAATCATTTTTAATGAACAAGAAGAAGCGGAGTTAAAGTGTGAAAAATGTGGAGGAGAAGTTAAGCGCACGTTAAGCGTTTTTAATTTTGAGGTACATGGTTACAGTGCCGCCAATCAGTATAGTAAGGGGAAAAAGTAATGCCGTTATATGATTTTGAATGTCCAGAATGTGGAGCTATTTTTGAGTGGCTTGCTAAAATGGATGAAGTTGTTAAATGTCCGCTTTGTTTTGATGTTGATGCGGTTAAAATATTTCCGACAACACCACCAAAGTTTAAGTTAACATATAATCCTAAGACTGATATGTGCGACTGGGATGGAAACCGGACTCGATATTGGGATGAATATAAAAAACAGAAAGCAGAAGGGAAAAATCCAAGAATACCGGAACTTGATGGAGAGAGTAGGATGAAAAAACCGGAATAGGAGTTAAATTGATAAGAGCACTAAGAGTATTTTTAGCGGTAATGCTGTTACTCGTTTTTTGTGCTGACGCTAAGACGGAAAATATAACGAATCCAAGGACATTAGAACAGGAAAAAATCTTAATAAACAATGTTATAAAATTAGAAATAACGAATTATGTTAAGAATTCAGATTGGACTGAGCGCAGGGATTATAATAAAGAAGCAGAGGATATAGGTAATATTATACAATCCTTTGGATGGGAGAAAAATAATTATATAGTTTTAATCGTAGGAGATTCTATTGGTTTACCTGATAATTTAATGGTTATGTTAAGGGGGAAAGTAGACCGCCGGAAAGTACCGAAATATCGGTTAGATTGGAATTTAAAAGAATATAAACCTAAAGGAGAGGAGAGTACAGAAGAGGGACCACCGGAATGTTTTCCGTATGGCCCGTTTGATTTTAGTTGTAAAAAGTATAAAATTTAGGAGTTTAGGTTTATGGAAAGTGTATTAGTATTAGGTTGTGATGGTTATTTAGGTCACGCATTAACTTTACGCCTGTTAGAAGAAGGATATGAGGTTTTTGGTATAGATGATTATCAAAGACGGAAGCACGTTAAGGAGATGGGTTCCTTTTCGGCTATTGATATACAAGACCCAACGGAACGTCAAAATTTATTTAGTTCGATAGGGGATTTTGAATGGGATTTTGCGGATATTAGCGTCCCTGATATGTTTAAAGATGCACTTCCCCTTGGCTCACCTGATGTAATAGTCAATCTGGCGCAACAACCGTCAGCCCCATTTAGCCTGTTAAATCAAGAAGAGGCTTCAGATACTTCAATTAACAATTTGATAGGTACTTTAAACGTACTGTATTATATGAAGGAATTTGCCCCGGATGCCCATTTAATTCAAATTGGGTCTATGGGTGAATACGACCATGCCTGTGGTATTGATATTGCCGAAGGCGTTTTTGATATGGAGTTTAATGGGCGTATCGCAAAAAGTGTTCTATTTCCGAGAAGACCCGGCAGTTTTTATCACGCAAGCAAGGTAGCATCAACGTATTATATCGATTGTGCTTGCCGATGGTGGGGTTTACGGGCAACGGATATTATGCAGGGAGTTGTTTACGGCAACTGGACACCGGAGATTGAAATGTATAATTCACCGACCCGATTGGATTCAGATGAGTGCTTTGGGACGGTTGTAAATCGTTTTATTGTACAGTCTGTATTGGGTGAAGATTTAACGGTTTATGGAGACGGGGAGCAAAAAAGAGGATATCTGGCGTTAAATGATTCTATACAATGTCTTATGTTGGCCGTCCAAAACGTTCCAGAATCTGGCACATATCGCACTTGGAATCAAATTGATACGACTCATACAATTAATGAAATAGCACATTTGATATCTTATGTTGCGGTTAATGATTTTGATTTAAAAACAAGTATTCAACATATTCCGACTCCTCGGGCGGAGAAAACGGATACTTTTGAGCATTATAAAGTTTATGCGGATAAACTTAAAGAATTGGGGTTTGAGCCGACCAGAAAAATAATTGACGAGGCTAAATATGGTATAGGAAAGTTATTACCTGTTAAAGATGAATTATATCCGCTAAAAGAAGTTGTAATACCGAATATAAAGTGGAAATAAATGCAAGGCAAAAAACCAAAACCGAGACAAAAATCAAGGCGTTACAAAACGCAAATGAGAAAAATTCGAGGGGAATATATGGCATACGAAAATTTTAATGTTGAACCCGGAATGTCTGCGTGGGTAGATATGCCTGACGAATATAAAATCGCATGGAAAAAATGGAAAGCGGCGTCACAGGGCAAAAAAATAACAGAGCAGAATATGGTAAAAATGCCGGAACCACAAATAACACCACCGGCACCAGAATCTGTGGAAAAAGAGGCAAAAAAGGTGAAAAAGAAAAAGCTGAAAAAACGTGGACCATTAGGCGGATATGATGATAAAATGACTAAGACGGCCGCTGTTTGTAATTATACTGATACCCGATTTTTTGAAGAAAGATATAAACAAATAACTAACGGCATGATTATTAACAAAAATCGTAAACGGATTATGTTAGTTTCGGATGTATGCGGTTGGGCTTGGTGGAATAAATCGCAGTATTTAAAGGCATATTTGGCTGATGAATTTGATATTAATCCTATCTATATTATAGGAGATGGAGCGGCCCGGAGTATACCTAAAAATAAGTATGATTTATACGTTACATATGGTTATTCTTATGTGCCGTATGTGGCTCAAACAGATAGGTCAAAAGTGGTGACCGGAATTACCGCACATAGGGCTTTACATCTTTTAAAACCTTATATGAACATGGCAGGTCATGTTCATGCTAACAGTAGAATGCTTGAGGCCGATTTGCGTAAAATGGTTAAACATGAGAGTGTTTATTATGTACCAAATGGTGTAGATGAGGAGCTATTTTATGAGCGTCAACCGATGCGGAAAGAAGGTACTTTAATCGCAGGCCACGTGGGTAAACAATGTAAAGAGAAAGGGCAATTAGAAATCATATTACCGGCTATGGCCGAAGCGGATGTGGAAAGTGCATATAACATGAATGATTACAGGTCAAGAGTGCCGTACTGCGAAATGTATAAATTTTATCAGGGTATAGATGTTTTTGTGGTTGCGTCCGTTGAGGATGGTACTCCCAACGGTGCGCTTGAGGCCGCCGCCTGTGGCCGTCCGATTTTATCAAACCGTATAGGCAATATGCCTGAGTTTATTAAAGATGGTTATAATGGATTCCTTGTTGACCGCAAAGTTGGAGCTTATGTAGAGCGGCTGAAATGGATGCAAAAACATCGGGAAGAGACCATCGAGATGGGCAAAAATGCCCGTAAAACCGTGGAGGAAAGATGGACGTGGAGCAAACAGTCGGATAATTGGCGTAAAATGTTCCGCAACATCTTTAGACTAAATGTTCGAAGACCTAATAAAAGACCAAAACCGACAAGCCAGAAATAAAGTTAGTTGGGATATAGATAAATACGAAAAAAAGGCGTATTGTTATGTCTGTGGTTCGACTAAAGTTACCATTTTAAGAGATTATTTAACAGGGAAAACATTGGAAAAGGATATCCAGTGTAATAACTGCGGAGTGATATGGAAAGAAGTTTGGGATAAGAATATAAAATTAGGTCTAAAAGAAGTTAAGACTGATTTAATACAATTTTAGGAGAATTTGTTTATGAGAGCTGTTATTTTAGGTAACACTAAACTTAATTATAGTTGGTTTGTTTTAACATACCGTCAAGGCTTACAATCTAATGGTGTAGAGGTTTTTGACGTAGATTATAAGTCGAATTCGTTAGGCGGAATAAAGCAACAATTAATAGATATAAAACCGGACTATGTTTTTACTCACCTCACGTTTCATACAAGCGTGAATCCTACCGGAAAGGTGCTTCAAATGTACCGGGACGTAACACAGGCTTGTGGGGCTAAATTTATCCATACTTGTAATGACGCAAGAGGGATAGATAGGTACATGGGGGATATAAGTAATGTTATTCATATGGCATTTGTGGGTAATACAGAATTACTTCAAAACGGGTTGGCGGCATGGAATATACCAGTTTATTATGCGCCATATTCAACTTTAAACTATTCTAAAATGGCGAATCCTGCTCCCGACCTTATGTTTAAAGACCCGGTGTTCACCGGCTCACCTAATTCCCATAAAGATAGATTTGAATTTTTACAACGAATAGCCAGACGGATTAAGATACTGGTTTTCCAGACGCAGTCAGGCAACGACCTGCGTAAACGGACTCCAGAGTTATCCGCTTCGGCTAAATGTATTTTGGGGTTATGTACTGGATATGATGTTGAGGGTTATATAGACGTTAGACCGTTCCAGTATTTAGGCACAGGGGCTTGTATGATAGCACGGAAGTTTAAAAACATGGATGCTATTATACCGGAGAAGTATTATTATCCGATAAATTCTTATAAGGCCGAAGGCGTGGATATGTTAATAGACCACTGGAATCGGATTCAAAAAGAGGATACAAGGCCGATGCAGGAAAAGGCTTTTAAGTTTACGCAACAGCAACATAGCTGCAAAACACGGCTTAAATTTGTATTAGATATGTTAGAAGGAGTACACTAATGAGTTTACCATCAACCGCAGTGTTTTATGATAAAAATGGTGACCATATGGAAAATGTAGGTATAAATGTTGGTTGGTTTATGTCTGCGGATGGTTTAGCAAGGGCAATGGATGAAATTAAATGCCCGGAAGGATGGGCAAAGGTTGTTTTATATGGGGAGTATTTTACAAGGAAAGAAATGGATGAATTTATGATGGCGTATTTTAAGTGGCAAAAAATGGAAAATTGGATTCATGAGAAATATAAGAAGAAGGAAGAATAAAAAATGGAACCGTTAGATATTTTAATAATGGGCAGTAGCCGACCACAGCTATTACCGTTTTTCTGGAATAGCGTTAAACGTATGTGTATTATTAGGCGACCTGTGCGTGTATTTTATCATGAAGATTGGGTATTTCCCAATGAGAGTAAAAAGGTTAAAGCCGAATTAAATAAACTGGATGCCAGTATCAAATATATAGAGCATAACCCGAAAATAGGTTTAGGACCGGCTATGGATTATATGTTTAGAAATCATATTAAATCCAAGTATATGTTTTACCTTCAGGAAGATTGGGAGTTTGAAAGGCCGGTTGATATCGACCAGATTTTATGGGTAATGGACCATAATCCTAAAGTTAACCTTGTGTTTTTTAATAAATATGTAACATATAGGTCGATTAACGGATTCCCACAAGAAGAATATAGGTTTAACGGTTTAGATTTGTGTTTATATCCTGCGTGGACGTTTTTGCCGGGGATTTGGAAGATGCCGTTTGTAAGACCGAAGTGGCGCACGACTTATAATAAACCGGAAGCGTTTTTTACTCAGGTGTTTGACGGGCGTAATAATCCGGCTTGGGCAAAGGCGCATTTAGGTGCGTATATTTATGGCAGACAGGGTGACCCGAGAGTGGTACGTCATTTAGGCAATTCTTGGCGTATGGCTTCGTGGCGACTTGAAGGTGGCAAGCCCGGAGGTATGATAGAGTGGGATATTCAAGATTTACAGTTTAAACCTAAATGGCACCCGCTTACACCGGGGGTTCCGCTTAATAAGGCAGTTGGGGTTAAAGAAGAGAAGTTTGTGGCTATGTTACAGGAAGAGCCGCCCGAGATTCAAGAAGCGTTAAAGGGTTATATAGAAGCCTATAAGAAAAAAATGGGAAAATAATATGGACTGGTTGTTATCAATTGTGAGTGTTTTGTGGTTATGGATGACTGGAAACAGATGGAGATGGACGTGGTATCTATCTTTGGCACTTAATATATTATGGATTGTGTATGCTATTAATATTCAGCAATACGGTTTAATTCCGGGTTCAATTGCTTTTTGTATAGTAGCAGTCCGCAATGAAAAACAATGGTTGAAAGACGGCGTACATAAGAGATGAGAATACTTTATTTAACAAGGGATTATACCCAAAGAGCATCTGCTTACTCGTTAGTTTTTCCGTTAGAACGAGCATTAAAAGCAACGGGAAAAATAGAAATAATAGCAAGAGATACTCATAAAACATATGGACGAAATTATGATATCGAAGTATTAAATGGGAAAACTTTTGATGTACCTAAATTGGATTATAAAAAGGTAAATGAGTATGACTTTATGTTCTTTGAAAATCTGTTCCCGTTTTGGTTTGAAGAATGGGATAAGATTGAAATACCCATAATATTAGGCCTCGAAGATTTGCACGGGTACGTTCCGGGTTTCTTAGAAGAGGTGTTCGGGCGTATAGATGTTAAGGCAATCTTTACTAAGTATTACACGCCATATTTATCTCGATATGGTAAGAAATACGAAGTTCCTGTTTTTCACTGGCCACATTGCGCCGGTGATATTCATAAGGACTATGGTCTAAAGAAGGAATGGGGAGCACTACATATTGGTACTATGGGCGGGGATTATAAACTTCGTAGTCAGATATACGAAACATTATATGATAAATCATATTTTCGTAGGATTGAACGTCAGCCGAATGCTCTCGGGCCAAGTGCTTGGCCGATAGGGGAAGAGTATGCGAGAGTGTTAAATAAGGCTAAAATAGTTTTTAATTGTTCTTCCAAGTACCAGTATGTAGTCGCAAAGTTTTTTGAAATACCGGCTTGCCGGTCATTAATGATAAGTGATTATCCACCTGATTTAGATAGGCTTGGTTTTATACCTGATTTGCATTATGTGCCGGTTTATCCGGCAGTGGGTATAGAAAAAACAGTTGATTATTGGTTAGCGCACGATAAAAAAAGACAGGAGGTCACCGATGCTGGGTATGAGTTTATACATAAAGAGCATATGGCCGAAAATCGGGCGGCGGAATTTATACAATATTGTGAATGTTTGAAGGAGATATTATGAAAATTTTAATAGTACCCGATATAGTTGGTTGGGTTGTGGAAGATATGGCATTGAATCTGGAAAGGGTATTAAAGGATGATTTTGATGTAACGATTAAATATTCTGATAAATTGGCAGCCAAACATGGTAAACCCATTTTAGATTGGTCGAAAGATTATAACGAATATGATATACTTTTTATTATGTTACCGAGTTATATACCGGAGAATTTGCCAGATATATCTAAAGTTGTAACGTGTTTTCACGGGGGACCCGGAACAGAAGGACAAGCCGATATGCTTCAGCGATATGGATACAAAGATATGCGTATCGCATATGTTAGTGAGCAGACCAGATGGCGTGTAATGGAGAATCCTTTTGTTAATACAAAAAAAGAGAAGGTTCCGTTAAAACAAGAAATTGATATTGAATGGTTAAAAAAGAAAAAATTACAATTAGCTGATAAAGATTCTTTACAAATTATTAGTGACCCACGAACTGTACAAAAATGGATTGAAGTTCAGGTTCAGTATAAACGTACTGGATTCGGTTTTAATGAATTATATTTTACGCCTCACGGTGTGGATGTTGAAACATTTTATCAAAAACGCTTAAATCAGGATTTTATATGCGGCTATGCTGGTTGGGCTAATTATTTATTAGGTGGACAAGAAGACCATAGGCGAGCACGGTGGATTATGGATGCGTGGAAAGAGTTAAAAAATGTTAAATTTAATCTTGCTGTGGGGCTTAGAGAGCACGACCATAATAACCTTAAAAAGTTCAATGCGGCTTGGGGGAATCCACTTGTAAAAGCCGGTTTATATGAGCATAAAGATATGCCGAGTTATTATACACAAGTTAGCACTTATTTAGTACCGGACGCACGGGCCGGCGGCCCTGTTCCTGTATTAGAAGCAGGGGCTATGGGAATTCCGGTTGTCTGTACAAAGGCCGGACTCTGCGGTGATATGATAGAGGATGGTATACATGGCAAGGTTATAGAAGAAAGTAGTGATACATTCGGGGAGTTTGTTAAGGCTATTGAATGGATGAAACATCATCCCAAAGAGCGAGAGCAAATGGGTAAAAATTTAAGAGAATATATTTACAAAAATAGACGATGGGAGGATGTAAAGGAATATTGGGTTAAATTCCTTTTAGGAAAATAATATGATATTTGTATGTTTATCAGGAAAACGGACAGGGTCAACTTTTTTAGAAAGATGTCTGGCTTCACACCCGGATATTGATGCTCATGGTGAGCTGTTTACTTTAAAAGACGCAAAGCGGAATGAGAATTTCCTATTTTGGAAAACTGATAAAGCGGTGACTTTTAAGTTAATGTATAATCAATGCCAGAAATTAGAATTGATGCCGCTTATTAAAGAGAATAATTTGCCTGTTATCCATTTAATTAGGAGAAGCCCTTATAATAAGGTATTATCTGACCTTGCTGTTAAAAAAATGAATGAAGTTCATGCGTCAGAATTTATGCGTTATGTTATGGAATATAAACGTAATGTAGATGTTTTTCGTATGGTATTTTCGGAATATGAATTTTATATGGAGGTTTTTATGGAGGATATGATAGGCAATGCTAATAAACGCAAGGCTGGTGGTACGTTTATGGTAAAAAATATATCCGATGATTTATGTGGCTTTTTGGGTGTTAAAAAAAGACGTTTATGGTCAGATACGACTAAAACAGGAAAGAATTATTGGGAATTTTTTGAATACGCAAAGGAATTAGAATATACAATAAAAAGGGATTCAAAATGATAAGTGAATTAGTACCAACCAGAGGACGTCCGCATAATATGAAGCGTCTGTGGGATTCGATTTTAGATACCGCAGATAATGTAAAGGATATAGAACTTTGTTTTTATGTAGATGATGATGACGATTCAGGTGCATGGAAGATGGCACAAAAACTTATAAAAAAATACCCAGATAATATAAAGGCAAAATTGGGACCGAGAATATGTTTAAGCAAAGCGTGGAATGAGTGTTATGAAATAGCGACTGGCCCGATTTACCATCATTGTGGTGATGATATAGTTTTTTTATCTAAGGGATGGGATACGTTAGTTAAAAATCAGTTTGATAATATTTATCCAGATAAAATTGCGCTTGTTTACGGCAGAGACCATAAGAAAAAACATCCCAAAAAAGCATATCATGGTTGGATTCACGAGCAATGGGTAAAGGCTTGTGGGTATTTTTTGCCTCCATATTTTTCAGCCGAAATGAACGACATATGGTTAACGGACGTGGCTAATATGGTTGGACGGAAGGTTTTTGTAAAAGATATTAGAATGGAGCATATGCATTATGTTCGTGGGTTAGCACCATTTGACCAGACTTATCAAGATTTAAAAGAAAGGAAAGAAAAGGATAAAGTTAAGGAAATTTATAAAGAGAAAATAAAAGACCGGGAGAAAAATGTTAAAAAATTAAAGAGAGTAATTGCTCAATTTAAAGGTGAGAAAAAGGGCAAAAAACGAAAAGGAAAAGCGAAGCGAGCGCATAATTTGAATTTACATGAATAAAAGATTTTCATTATTAACAATAAGTAACGGCAATCCGCCGTTTTTAGGAACTTTTTTGGAATCCATAGCTGATACTGCGGATAATTTGGATGATATTGAGGTTATATTAAGGGTAGATAACAATGACCCGACTTTAGACGATTACTATCCTGTAATCGAAAAGGCAAAAGTATGGGTTAGTTTGTTAATTGGACCGCCTCCCATTGGTAAAGTTAACGAAAAATTAGAAGCATCTGAGTTTTTTACGTTAGGGGATTTATGGAACGAATGCTGGCGGAATTCAACGGGTGATATTCTTCAGTTATGTGGGGATGATATTATATATGAGACTCCGGGTTGGGATAGCGTTATTTCTTACCAGTTTGACCAGTATCCAGATAATATATTAATGGTATCAGCTAATGATATGCGGAACAGGGCGGCGACCCATCCATTTATTCATCGGCAATGGCCAGAAGTAATAGGTTATTTTGCTCCGCCGAAGCAGGTGTATGGCAATGATAGTTGGCTTGAGCAGGTGGCCAGAAATATTAAACGGTTTATATGGCTTGATGATATTATTATAAGTCACAAAAAACACGGGGCCGATGAAGCCAGAATTGATAGAATGCGTCAAATGCAACAATGGAAGCGTGGGCATAATATACCGAAGTATGCTAAACGTGAGGATGAGAGATTAAAGGACGCAGAAAAATTACAGGAGTATATAAATGAGATACGCAGTTTATAGATGTTTGTACGGGGAAGATTTTATACAACATTCCATAAAATCGATTGATGAATTTGTCGATAAGATTTTTGTATTTTGGGATGACCAAGCATGGGGAAATGTTAACGAATGTATGTATAAGGGCAAAAAGGTTAATTTTCCTAAGAAATTTGATGATATTCTTTATAAGGTTATAAGCCTTAAAAACCCAAAAGTGGAGTTAATTTATGACCATCAAAAAAACAATATTAATCAATTTACTCATTTTGTAAATGATATAATATTGCCTAATTATAAACGACCTGATGAAATTATGTTTATAGAGGTTGACCACGTATGGGAAGATGAGCAACTTAGAAACGCTTTACAAGAGTTTAAAGATAAGGATTTTCAGAATGCTAATGCCAGACCGCATGAGTTATGGTGGACGTATAATTATTCAATTCCATATCGTGGTAGATTGGCGACTGTATTTTGGAATTTAAAGAAGGTGGATAAAATACCACCAACTGGCCGTCACGCACAACCGAGGGGACAGGGTATGCCGTATTTACAGGCGCACGTTCATAATTTGGGGTTTTGTTTTAGTGAAAAGGTTATGTACTGGAAGCACATGACTGCTATCGGGTTCTCGCAGAAAATAGGAGATAGCCCTCCGGGTGAAGCGTGGCTTGATAGGTGGTTAAATTGGGATTTTAAAAATAACAATAAAAACCTTGAAATATCGTTAGGTAAAGAAAGTCGAATTCCATATGCGGAGGTTAATACTAAAGGCGTCCCGCAGATTTTAATAGACGAGTGTCCACGTTTTATGAAGGAGAGAATGGCTCGTGAATAATAGTTTAAAATGTTGTGAGGAAAAATGGAGAATCCAAGGGGATATATATTTTGATACTAAAGCAAAGTTTGAATCATATCAGGTTTTTATAGAATCAAATATATCGGAAGAATGTTTTACTTTGGTATATGATAAAAAGGCCAATTTTCCAGAGCATTTGAAACTGTCGGATTATTTTTTAGTGGAATGTATTGAATATGAAGATGGCTATTTAAGTCTTGTTGTTATCAAGAGAACCGGGGCAAAAATAGATTTAATCACAACCGGACAGATTCAGGATAAAATAAAAGGGATATCCATTTTAGTAACGTGCACTGATGATGATATATATAGACCTTTTTTACTGGATAATTTTCCAAAATATCATCGGACAGGCTTGGAACTCGATTTAAACGTGGTTTTTTATGGCAATCATCCTTTAAACCAGATAAAAAATTATGCTAATATATTGCGAAAACCACGAGAGGAATTTAGGAATTTTCATAATGCTGAAAAGGTAAACATATGCAAATATGACCACGTTTTGTTATCGGATGTGGATATATATTATCCACCAAATGTGATAAACAGTATTATAGATATATATGAAAGTATGCCGAATATGGGTATTATTAATTTAAGGCATTTTAAAACTGTAGAGTTGGGAAATGGGCAGTATTTTGGCCGGAAGGATGTTATAATAAAGAATTTTGGGGATAAATTTAAAGGCTTTTGGTTTAAGGATACGGAGTATCTTATGAATCTCTCAAGAACTGGAATTATCCCGTTAACCTTTTTTGTACCATTTGAACGTGGAAGTCATGTTAGACATACAAAATTTGGGTCTGACGGCAAATGGTTTGAACGTAATAAAAAAATATTTACGGAGGTTATGAAACACGGACGATGAAAAAAAGTAAATGGGAAAAACAATATACGAGTACGAGGGTAAAACTGCTCCACAATCCCGATAGGTTAGCGGAGATTCAAGATGGTAAGTTTAGGCCGATATCCATACAGCTCGCACCTACCGATAAATGTAATTTAAACTGCGTATTTTGTTCTGTTAAAAACAGAGAGATGAAGGAACTGCCGTTTGATATAGCGGCCCGTGGTGTTTATGAGCTATCTATGTTGGGGGCAAAAACTGTAGAGATTACGGGCGGCGGTGACCCGACCATGTATCCTGAAATTAATAAATTGATAGACTATTGCGATAACTTTGGGTTAAAAATAGGGTTAATATCTAACGGGGTTAGTTTAGATAAAAACATAGGACAAGAGCAGTTAGAGAAATTAACGTGGTTACGGGTAAGCCTTAATAGTCTTGATTATGTAAAGGATATAAAACTTAACATACCGGATAACGTGGTACTTGGTTTTAGTTATGTATGGAACGAGAAGAGCACGAAGAAGGGGTTTAAGAAAATCCTTAAATATAAAAAGAAGTACGGGGCAAGATATGTAAGGGTAGTTCCCGATTGTCGTAATGTGGCGTTTATAGAGGAATACAGGGAAACAATTATGCCTATGATAAATAGCATAGAAGGCGTAAAAGGTATGTTCTTTCAGGAAAAAGATTATACGCCTCCTGAACGCTGTTGGATGGGTTATTTAAAGCCGTTTTTAAATTCGGACGGGTACGTTTATCACTGTTCTGCGAATCCGCTTATTGACTTAAAGTTTAATGAAATGTTTAGGATGGGCAGGATAGTGGATATAAAGAAAATATGGGCAGAACCAGTACCGTTTTGTAGTGAAAATTGTGGCGAATGCTTCTTTAAAGAGCATAACGAATTGTTAGAGGAGATTATGTTAGATGTCGAACATGAGGAGTTTATCTAAAGAGTTTACTAAGGAATATTATGTAGGCGGGAAAACGTCTAATTATATAGATTATCGTGAAAAGCGTTTTGAGGGGCAACGGGATGATATTATTGATTTGTTAAAGCCTTCAAAGGTTAGTACGTTTGTTGATTTTGGATGCGCCATAGGTGGACTTATAAAAGCGTTTATTGATGCTGGATATGAGAATATTTTAGGCACTGATATATCGTTGTGGGCGATTAAATATGGTAAAGAAACTTTAGGTTTGGAGGATAAAATCCAGTTTTATAACCTAAATATGTTATATGAACCGACTGATTATATGTTCGCTTTTGATGTATTTGAGCATTTACCGGACTATGAACTTGATTGTGTATTATCTCTTATGAGAAGGGGTTTAAAGAAAAATTTATTAATGCGAGTTCCGGTAAGCGCAAAAGAAGGGGAGAATTTTGTACTGGATGTAAGCCGAAACGATAAAACACATATTCAGATACATACGAGATTATGGTGGATAAAAAAATTAAAGGAGCATAAATTTGCTTTTACGGGTGATATTTCATACGAGTATATATATTCGTCAAGGGGAGTATTTGCCGGTATGTTTGAGTAGGGAGGAATATAATGAATATAGGCTTTATGGGGTTAGGTAAATTGGGGCTACCTTGTGCTCTCGCAATAGAGCATAGAGGTGGTCATCAGGTTGTCGGTTTTGACCCTGACCCGAATGTCGCAAAATATATAAAAGAAAGGGCAATACCTTACAGGGAGGTTCATGCCGATTCTTATTTAAAGACGACCAAAATTGAGGTAAAAACGGTTAAACAGGTGGTCGCAGAATCGGAGATTATTTTTGTACCAATTCAGACCCCACATTTAGAAAGATATGAGGGTATAACCCGGATCCCGGAAGAGCGGGTGGATTTTAATTATAATTATCTTAAACGGGGCATTAAAGAGTTATCGACTGAGATTGAGGCACAAGGTGAGGATAAAATCGTTATTATTATATCCACGGTTTTGCCGGGGACTATAAGACGGGAAATTATGCCGTCATTGGGGGAACATACGAAACTTTGTTATAACCCGTTTTTTATTGCTATGGGTACGACCATAGATGATTTTCTTAACCCGGAGTTTGTATTGTTTGGCGTGGATGATGATAAGGCCGCTTATAAAGCTGAAGAATTTTATAAAACGATACACGATAGACCGTTTGTTAAGATGAGTATTGAAAGCGCAGAATTAACGAAGGTTGCTTATAATACCATTATTACAAGTAAGATAACGATAGCAAATACGCTTATGGAGATTTGCCATAAAACACCGGGGGCAAACGTAGATGATGTTACTTCAGCCCTAAAATTGGCCACTGAACGCATTGTAAGCCCCAAATATATGGATGCTGGTATGGGTGACGGAGGTGGTTGTCATCCTCGTGATAATATTGCTTTATCGTGGCTCGCTCGAAAATTAGAATTAAGTCACGATATTTATGATAATCTTATGATGGCCAGAGAGCATCAGACCGACTGGTTAGCCGAGCTTATAATTGATGAGCTTAAAAAAGAACCGCATTGGGAAATGCTTTTGCCTATACAAATATTGGGCAAATCTTTTAAACCGGAGACGAATCTTACAGTAGGTTCTCCTGCGGTTTTGCTTAGTAATTTATTAGAGGAGAGGGGTTTTAGGGCAGAAATGTGGGACCCCTTTGTGGATAAGCCGAGAAAGTTATGGTTCCGGCCGCATATTTATTTTATAGGGACTAAACATGAGGCTTTTAGGGATGTTAGTTTTCATAGAGGCTCGATAGTGTTAGACCCGTTTAGATATATACCAGAACAGGAAGGAGTGAGAATAATATACATTGGCGACTCAAGTATTTCATAAACCGAATGTAATTTTTATAGGGCATAATAAAAATGCGACCACTAATGTTCATCGGACTTTAGGAACTTGGTGGAGTAAAGATGGTCCGCAACAAAAGGGGTTATTGGGTTTACCTGACCCAGAAATAAATGCGGATATGCCTGCGTCCGAGTATAGAAAAAGATATCCTAAACATTTCATTTTTACGATAGTACGGAATCCATATGATAGAGTTTTATCGCTTTTTACATACCGACACAGGCATAACCCGGAGACGTATCCGACTTTTGAGGGGCTTGTAAAAGACCAAAAAAGACATATGATTTTACCGACTCAGGTTTCTATTATTAATAAAAACGAGGCTTGTGATTTTATTGCTCGATTCGAGAATTTAGATATGGATATGAAAAAAGTGGGCAAAATAATAGGGATTAAGTGGTCATGGCCATATTCAAAGACACATAGTAACAGGACTTCACATGGGCATTATAGTGAATATTATACTGAGGATATGAAAGATATTGTTACCGATTTATATAGAGAGGATTTAAAGAGATTTAATTATGAGTACTAAAGTTATTATAGGATTAGGATGTGGACGCTGTGGTACTCAATCATTAGCGCAGTTATTTGCATATCAGCCCAATGTGAGGGCTACACATGAAGCTTTTATTTTTCCGTGGGAAATGAATAAACAGGAATTTAGACAAAATTTTATGAATTTATGCAAAGGCCGATTAAAAACACGAAAACAGCATATAGAAAATGCAAATAAACCGGGACAAATCGTATCAGATACTGCGAGTTGGTATTTAAACTATGTACCGTTTTTATCTAATAATTATGATGCTAAGTTTATATGCTTATATAGGGCATTTGAGGAGACCGTTGAAAGCTGGTTTGCTAAAGCAAAGGTAACGTGGCATTTTATGGATTTGGATAGCGAATACTGGGAAGAAGAATGGCAGAGAGACCATCTGTTTAGAATAGCATTTCCGCATTATAAATTAAACAAACGGGATGCCTTAGTCCAGTACATAAAGGACTATTATGAGAAAGCGAGGAGTTATGAAAAGGCTTATCCTAATTTTAGGATATTTCCTATTGATATGTTAAACAGCAAAGAGGGGATTAACAAAATTTTAAATTTTGCAGGTATAAATAATAAAAATATAAAGACAGGAATTAAATTAAATGTGCGAGGGACACGAAGATGACGCAAAAATGGAAGATTGACCCTAAATTATACAATTGTGAAAGGGCAAATGACGGAAGTCAAAAAACAAAAATGCTTGATTATTATACGACTTACGTGGATGAGTTTTTAAATTCTGACCCAGTACGGGATTGGGAATCTATAACTCGTTGTAAAATGGTATGGGATTGGGCATTGGATAAAATAAAACGTCCAGAGATTATTGACTGGAGAGTACTGGATTGTGGTACTAAAGATGGTCAATTTCCTGAGTTTTTACAACCTATGGTGGAAGAAGCTGTGGGGATAGAAATAGCACCGGATTATTTACAATACACTAAAGAACTTGGTCGACCTGTTATATATGGGGACGTATGTGATTTACCAGAGGAGTGGGATGATAAATTTGATTTTGTATTCGCCCACCATACGTTAGGACTTGTGGCTGATTATAAAAAGGGGCTATCTGAAATGTATAGGGTTACAAAACCCAATGGTTATATGTTAACGCTAAATGATGTACCGGGAAATCCCCGTAAACATTATTCATATATTGAAGATGACTCAGTTTTTAAAGAGTTTAGTTTACAATCAGGGGCAAATGTGGTATACTCTGGATATTGGAATGTTGAGGATTACGAGAAAGAATGGGTTTATTTAGTAAAAAAACCGGAGGGGGTTTAATATGGAACTCTCTCAGGTAGGTTCGTTTTGTTTTATGGATTATGAAACTACGGGTATAGATACAACTATCCGTACAAAAGATAGACCAATACAAATTGGTTGTGTTTTTACCGATAATGCGTTAAACAAATTAGTTGAATATCAAAATCTTATCAAATGGGATTCTCTCCTTGAGTTTGATATGTGGCCTAAACGGTATCACGCAGGCTTTAAGGTACATAAAATTACCCTTAAAAAAATTAGAGAAGAGGGCATATGGCCACATCAGGTCAAACAAGACCTTATAGAAATTGGTAAAGAAATCCAAGAGCATTTATGTTCGCAAAAAAGTTGCGCCATTATATCGGACGCACCTAATTTTGAAATGTTCTGGACGGAGTTTTTGTTTGGCGGAAAGGACAGGGATAAGGGATTCCCGTTTTATTATAATGCGTGGTCAGTTTATCCGACTTTCCAGATATTTGATGTAAAACCGTTATATGGTCAAAAACCGCATGATGCGCTTGATGACGCAAGGTTGCTCTGGAAAGGTATGATAGAAGTTTATAAAAAGGCGGAGGTTTTACATGAGTCTAAAGGTTGATAGGCACGTTTTTCCATATAATAACGTGCTAATAACAGGGAGTTTCGGTTATATAGGAACAAACCTTGTTAATTATTTACGAGAAAATAGCGATATAAATATTTACCATGCTGATAAAGCAAAGGGTATTTATGCAGAGGATTTAGCGGTTGTTAAAAATATTGAATTTATTGTACACCTTGCGGCTTTTCCGGGGTTAATCCCGTGTACTCAAAATTTTGAGGCCGCAGTTATAGATAATGTTAGTTCGGCTTTTTCGGTTTTTAAGGTAGCCCATAAGAATAAAATTCCGGTTATCTTTACATCTTCTCAGGCCGCTAAAGACCCATATTCAAGTTTTTACGCATCTCTTAAACGGGCGATTGAAGTTGAGGCCGCAAGGGTAAATAAAGTTGGTGGTGATATACGCATTATCAGGCTATCCAATGTTTATGGCGGAGAGGAGTATCTTGAGAAAAAGTTCACCGTTATATCCAAGTTTGTAAAAGCGGTTGAAAACGATGAGCCAATTATCGTAAACGGGGATGGCAGTCAGGTTAGAGATTTTGTTAGCGTGGTTGATGTTTGCCGTGCTATTGCTCTTTATATGGAGAAGGATTTTGGGTATAATTTCCCGATTGATATCGGAAGCGGAGTCGGGACGTCTATATTGGATATAGCCAAAATGTTTAAGTACCCATATAAACTTGATGAGGGTTCGGAAACTGTCGGGGCTGCAGAAAGCATAGTTGACCCCGGACCGGCAAAAGACCTTTTGGGTTATGAAGCCCAACATAAAGTTGAGCATTATATTGATAATTTAAGACAGATTTTAGGGATGCGCTAAAGCCTTATTTGACGGGGCTTCACGCCAGAGTAGTAAAATTATATCTACTCTTATTTAATGAACGGTATTCAAGGCCGAAAATGGCCGAAATCGGGTACTCCACGGGAAGTGGGTTAAATACCCGAATTTATTAGGTGCGACCCTGTATACTGTTATACCACCTAACCGGAGAAAGACGATTGTGTGGCCTCTCAAGCGGGCAATTCAAACGGCTTTAATTTCGGCTATTTAGGCCGGAAAATCTGGTGAATTCTATTCAGTTAACATTTTACATTCACCCTGTTTACAATTTGAACTCAATGTGGTACTATATAAATAAAAACCGAAAAGGATGATTAAAATGTTTGAAGATATTAATAACAAGCCAGACGAATTAATCGACCCTGAAGATAAATTATCGGAATCAGAAGTGGAAGCCGACCAGTGGAATACCGGCCATAAAGCGGATGTATGGAGTACCGGAAAACCGGCACAGGGGGATGTATGGTCAACGGGAAAAGACCCCAATGACCCTATTCAGAATCCGGGTCCGTTGAGCAATCCTGACCCCGACCCCGGTTTTGACGAAGAAGAGCAAGTGGAATCCTATGGTATTATGGATGACCCACTGGATTATGATGAAGTTGAGGACGATTTTGAAATAGAAGAAACAACCGCTTCTGATGAAGGTTCCGGTTTATTTGACGATTTATTGCCGTAACTCCATCATGTAAGAGTGAGCAGGCCCCCCTTTTATTGCAGATTTTTGGGTTAAAAAATCTGCTTTTTTTTTGGAAAAAGACTTGACTCCTTATATAATAAGGTGTATGATATCCTTAGTTACAATAAAAAAGGTTAAAAAAATTACATTTTTTTTAAAAAAAAGCTAAAGTTTTTACTTGACTTACCGATATATATTATAGTACGATAAAGTAAACTAAAAAAAGAAAGGATTTAAAAATGAGTAACGTAACTAATTTAGCCGAAAAAAGAGAAGAAAAAATGGATGCCGGTTTTATGGATATGCTTAACAAAACCAAAACCGATACTCCGAAACCGAAGGCTAAAAGCAAGGGTTCGCAGACGCTCGAAGTTAGCGATGACCTTAAAACTGATATCGATAAGTTTGTACAGGCTAAAGCCGATAAGAAAAAAGCCGAAGCCACGATGAAAGCCACCGAGCCGAGAGTTATTCAGGCCGCTCGGGAGCATCAAGACGAGCAAGCCTTTAACGGTAACTTCAGCAAATCCTTTGATATCGCTGGCCATAAGGAAAAGGTTAAGTTCGTTACGGCTGATAGGCATAGCGTTAAAGGTGAAGACGCTAAAAGCATTAAAGAGATTTTAGGCGATAACTTTGACGACCTTATGGAACAGGATACGGAAGTTGTCGTAAAAGCCGAAGTTTTTAGCAACCCTGAACTGCAAAAACTGATTAGCGATGCTTTAGGGGATAGGGCAAGCGAGATTTTTGAGACAAGGGTAACTCTAAAAACCAAAGACGGTTTTGACGAGAAGGTTTATAAAGCCGTTAAAGATGCCGATGACCTTAATCTGCTTCGCACCTTCGTAAAGCAGAATAAGCCGAGTTTACGCTAAAAAGCCGATAAGAACTAAGCGTTACGGCTTTAATATAGGGGAAGCCTACTGGTAGCGCAAATCCACCCCACTTATGGGGTCACCGCAGCGCACGGCACCAGAAACTTGTAAGGATAACGCCGATGGTGAAAAAGCCTTACCTTCCCCTCAACCTCACAGGGAGAGGGAAAATGTTATTTACGGAGTTTACATATTTATGGCCTGAAAAGCCTGTTTTAATCCACCGAGACCAAGACCTTGTTGACCAATTAAGCGATGACCCTGATTATGTAGCGCAACCTAAATACAATGGACAACGGTGCGTGGTGCATATATTAAACGGTGAAGTATCATTCTGGTCACGGCACGGTCACGAACTTACCTACGCCAATAAATACAAGGATAGCAAAGGCTATCAAATCCTTGTTAATGAATTAAGGCGCAAATTCCCCGAAGGATATTACCAATTTGATGGCGAACTACGCCATAATAAAGTTACCGGAATTTACCATAAACTGGTGCTATGGGATACCTTTGTCTATAAGAATCGGTTCCTTTATAAAGAGCAATATTGGGCAAGGCGTGAAATGCTTGCGACCCACTTTAATAGCAATGAATCCGATACCATACACCTTATTAAACAGTATAGCACCGAATTTAGGGGTGCTTATAAGGCATATACGGAAGGGGAGCATGGCAACCCTGACGAGTTTGAGGGGCTTGTTATGAA
>Ga0209536_100000603_pt1 | contig 58105 bp, 48 predicted proteins | sample DeeMarSeWOR28_12_FD_187461 | JGI IMG/M metagenome (GOLD analysis project Ga0209536, IMG submission 187461) | Marine sediment microbial communities from White Oak River estuary, North Carolina - WOR-2-8_12 (SPAdes) (version 2) | ecosystem: Environmental > Aquatic > Marine > Intertidal zone >...
AGATCGTTCCCATGTGGCCTTGTTTGGCTTATCAAAACAACTTTGACGGGGCACTCGCAGCAACGGTGCACGTGATGATACGCTCCTTGTGTGCTTCCAACTTTGAGTCGGAAAACGGGATGCGTCAACCGTGTCACGTTTCTATGCATCACGTATACGTCAACATCACCTGAATAGCTTTGTCAGGATGCTGGTCAAGCAGCGTGTAGGCCTGAGCGGCCTGGGTGATAGAGAAGCGGTGGGTGATGAGCCGGGCAGGCCTCACTTTTTGGATCATCCGCCATGCCACGTCCAGCCGACGAGATTTGGTCCAGCGCCCCCTCCACTCCGGGGCAATAGTGCTAACCTGGCTGCTAATAAGACGCAACCGACTGCGATGAAACCGTCCTCCCAAGTCCAGGTCGACCCGCTTTCGGCCATACCAGGAGCCGATAACGACACGCCCACTGAATCCAGTAATGGCGATTGCCTGATCCAGTGCTCCTGGGTTGCCGGAAAGCTCGTAGGTCAGATCCGCTCCAGCATAGAACCGGCCCTTCTGAAGCAACGATGAGACCTGGCGCAAAGCATCTGGAAGAGTCGGATCCAAACTGACATGAGCGCCCAAGTCCAGAGACTTTCCGCGACGCAAGGGATACCGATCCAGAGTCACCAGCCTACCCAGAGGGAATTGGGCTAACAAAGCGGTTGTCAGCAAGCCCACGATGCCCTGCCCAAACACCGCTACTTGCTCCCCGAGCATGGGTTGCCCATCCATCAGAAAAGTCACGGCTGTCTCCATATTGGGCAGAAAGGCCGCCTCTTCTGGCGACACATTGGGGGGCACTGGAATCAGATCGGCCGGAGAGGTGAGGAAATGACTCTCGTGAGGGTGAAAGACAAGGACCAACCGGTTCTGCCATTCCGGGGCCACATCGTCGCCCAGGGCTATTACGCGTCCTACAGCAGCGTAGCCATATTTGAGAGGGTAGCCAAAGTCGCCAGCCAAAGCGGGGATGGTCTCATCCACAGGGATGTCGGTGGGCGCCTGGCCCCGGTATATCAGCAATTCGGTGCCCGGGCTGATAGCTGACACTTGGGTCTGAACGAGAACCTGGTCATCCGCAGGCGGAGGCAAGGGCTCCTGATGAACAGAGACTTGGAAGGGTGCGGCGAAATGTAAGGACAGTCGCTTCACGCCTCCTCCCAGGCAATGGCCCCCCATAGGATCAAGTCTGGCCCGAGCCATTCATAGCCTGCCTGACTCAGGCGAGGGAAAGAAGTCGGAATAGAGTCTCCCAGGTTCTCTACAGCATGCAGCCCTCCCACCAGCATAGGCGAGACAGTCAACACCAGAAGGTCAACTAAACGTTCTCGGAGGAAGCCGGTGATGATTCGCGTGCCACCTTCCACCATCAAGCAATTAATGCCCATCGTCCATAAGCAGCCTAACAGAGCGACCAGATCCACCCTTCCATTACGATCAGCTGGCAGGCGGAGGACACGAGCTCCAACTCTCTCCAGCGCTTGCTGGTGACCTCGATCAGCTTGTTGGCTGGTAGCAATCCAGGGAGAGAGAGGATGATTTTGCAGCAAGTAGGCATTTAGAGGAACGCGCAGCCTGCCGTCCACTACCACTGGCTGTGGATCCTTGCCGTCTACGAGGCGCACGGTCAGGCGAGGGTCGTCAGCCAACACAGTACCGATGCCAACCAAGATGGCATCATGAGCTGCCCGCAGTTGGTGAGTCAGGGTGAGAGATTGCGGCCCACTTATGGCAAGGGGCTCACCTCGACGGACCGCGATACAGCCATCCAGACTCTGAGCATAACTCAAGGTCACAGATGGTCGGCCAATCTTCTGGCAATGGGCAGCGGTCTTTGCCAGAAGCGCCTCAATCTCGTCCGTTAGTGCCATGACTTGCAACTACGTCAAATACAGGTGGCAGATTGAACAAATGGTTCATGCGTTGGGCCTTGGTCGCCAGATAAGCGGCGTTTTCGTTGGTGACTACAGGTTGTATTGGGACACGCGCTGCTACCAACACGCCCAAGTCCTGTAGGCCTTCAATCTTCTGAGGATTGTTGGTCAACAAACGCACGGAGTCAACCCCCAGATCTTTCAAGATGAGAGCGGCCACAGTGTAATCTCGTTCATCAGCCTGATGTCCAAGCAGAAGATTAGCATCTACGGTATCGTAACCCGCATCCTGGAGGTTGTAGGCACGCAATTTGTTCAGCAGACCGATACCTCGCCCCTCCTGGCGAAGATATACGAGCACTCCCATGCCGTCCTCGGCAATCAGATGCATCGCCCTCTGCAATTGGTCCCCACAGTCGCAGCGTAGAGAGCCGAGTACGTCGCCGGTAAAACACTCCGAATGTAATCGCACCAGCACGTCCTGCTGACCGGCCACCTCCCCTTTGACCAAGGTCAAGTGCTCCTTGCCTTGCTGATTGTCCCTGTACAAACATAATTGGAATTCGCCCAGTGCAGTCGGGACTCGAGCACAGGTCATCCGTGTAATTGTCAGTTCGCTCATGTGTAGAATACGCCTCCCTGGATCGTGCTGCTATCAGGAACCCTGTCGACTCTCTAGCCACAACAGGATAATCAATGCTACTTCAATCACTTTGTCTATATAAGCGATTGGCGTGCGCGAGCCCCCGATCACCCAAAGCACCACGGTCAGCGCGGTGTAGCCCAACAATGCCCAGCGTATCAGCCCCCGGTAATCTGCAAGCTGAGCTATCGGCAAGTAAAGAGCCGCCAGTAGCACCAGATAACCCAAGCCATTGAGAATGAACAGAGCGCTGGGAAACACCAACGTGAAATGGATAACTGCCGTAGCCAGCGTCAATAGGATGATACCAATCTGTAACGGACCTATGTGTGCTTGTCTCATTCCTAATCTCCCTTTCCGATGTAAACTCTCTCCGACCTAGCTTAGTTCGCCTGACAAACATTGGGTGAAGTAACGTTATAATTTACAGCAATTCCCATCTTAATGCAACTGGCTCTTGATGCCCCCCCACCAGAGACCCAGCCCGCCCAAGGCTAGGTCTCGCACCCGGATAAGAAGGCTCAAACTGATGCCCGCCGCGGGGTTCAATCCCAACGCGCCCAAGGCCAGCACCTGGCTAGCCTCCAAAGTGCCCAGTCCGCCGGGTAGGGGTAGAAGAATGGCAATACGGGCAGCCGTGAGCATGCTGATAGCCTGCGCGAAGGTCAGGTTCAGGCCCAATACGTGTAGCATCAGCCAATACTCACACACAATGGCTAGCCAACTTACCAGAGAGACGATCAGCGCCTGGGCAAGAGTCAGAGGAGACTCGCGACAAAGACGCGTCGCCTGCCCCTCGCCGTCCCAGATTGTCTGATATATTTTCTCATAGCGAGCCAGCCAAGGGATGTTTCTTGACCAAGATCGTTGGGCAAGGAACCCAGCACTGACCCGTAATAGACCGGAGGCAGGATGGCCGCCAGCCCAGATAGCCAGTAAGAAGCCCACCGGCAAGGCCAGCAACGCGAGGGGCAGGATGATTGCTTGCTCGCTCACAGCGTCAGGAAAGACCTGCCACATAAGTATGCTAGCAACACCGATCGTCAAGAAAATGAAATTGCTCAGCAACTCCAATGACTTATCGATGGTCACAGCGGAGACTGCTGTAGAAGGCTCGACCTGATGTCGACGCTGCACCAAGTACACCTGCAAAGGTTCCCCACCGAACTGTGGCCCGGGGGTGAAATAGCTAACCCCAAAAGCCGCCAAGCGATAGCCCGAAAGTGTCAGATAAGGAATCGAAAAACCCTGAGCGCGCAGGATCAGCCACCAGCGGCCGCTCAAGGTCAACAGCACCAGCCCGTTGGCCAGGATGAGGGTGAGGATTTGAGCCGGACCTAATCCGCTCAAGAGCACCCAGGAATCTTCCAATGAGATATCTCGAAATACCCACACTAGTAGGAGAGGGACGACCAACCAGAGCAGATAACGGGGGCGTAGCAGGCGGCTATGAATCATCACGGTTTAGGCACCTTGTCCCTCTCCTGCACGGCGCTTCAGGATCGCATCCTCAGGGCGCCAGCAAGAAAAGGCGCCGCTGCCGAGCAACATCAAGGCGATGGTAGTCACCAACAAGAATCCATTATGTGAGTGAAGCCCGCGGACGAGAATATTGGCGCTGGTGGCGATTAGCAGACCCAGCGCGGCCAGCCGTCCCGCTGCCCCAAGGGCCACCATTAACGTGGCAACTAGGATCAGCAGGCTGAATGCCGTAGCCGTGAGCCTGGGAAAAGGGGCACGCGGCCAGGCGAAAAACTCGACACGGCCGGGCCCGGTCCACAGAGTAGGGAAGACCACCCCAATCATCACCGCCACCGCGCCAATACGCAGTAGGACCGGAAGCCAACGGGTGAAGACAACGGTGACCCTGCGTTTAGTATCCACGTACGAACTTGAGTCGGCGTCGAGACGCCCGCTTACGACCAGCCAATCGCGTATGAAGCTCAGTGTGAAGGGCACAGCAAAGACCACGCCCGCCAGTGTGGTGGCGGGCGGATAGACCAGAGGCCAGAGCATGACACTGTTGAAGCTCATCTGAAAACCAGCTATTATCCGTCGGTGGGTGCTGGGCGGCAAGTCATACACTGGCTTGCCGCGTCGTCTGCGCTGCCAAATACCGAAGAGGAAGAGATATCGTGATAGGCCCAAGAGCAGGTACCACCAAGGCAACTGGCCATAATGAACCGCCAAAGAGGTGGCGATCAGAATGCCCAAAGCATCAAACTCAATGTCCAAAGTCTCGCCCAAGACGGTGGTGTGGTGAGTAATGCGCGCCAGGTAGCCATCGAAATAATCAGCTACGATAGCCAGGGTATACAACAACGCCGGCAACCAGGCCAGGCTCCCCGATGGCCAAGGCACAAGGAGGAAGCCAGCCAGCAAGCCAAGTAACAAACCACGCAACATGGTGAGTACGTTGCCAGCGCCCAGCGTGGGCAAGAGTCTGGCTTCTCCTCGACGGTGGTTATCTTCCAATCCGCGCCAGAGGAGACCTAACTGGTAAGCCAGCACACCCCCAGCCAGTAAAGCCCAACGCCAAGCAAAGATAAGATCCCATTGCGTGCGCAGCAGTTGGTAGCCCAGCCAGAGAAGGAGCACAAATAGGAAAGCTGCACACCCCCAACGTCGGCGGAGGCTTATGAGTGACGCACTCTGAGCCACAGATTCCGACTTCATATCACACGCCTCCCCTACGAGATGCAGCAAGGTGCTCACCTGGGGAGTCTTATCTCTACTAAACTATACGAAGGGGAGACGCCTGTGGATTTCGGGAATTAGAAGTGGAGCCCCAAACCCGGCCGCGGTAGAGCCGAGGCGTGATCAGGAACGGTTGAGCGCATATGGATACTCTCCCCGCGGGGGATTGTCGCACAAAAGCCAGTCAGCGTCAAGCTCTACAATTTGGGAACAGAGCTCCAGTTGGCACTTGCTTAAGAATGATTGTACGCTCTGCAACAGAAAGCAGGTGTAAGACCGCCCCCCCCAAAAAGTGTCAGGTCATTCTTGAAGAAGTACTTAGCAAAATTGACATATTATGTTATAATGATAGGCGATACCAGTTGCAAGCTGCATCACCCAGCCGGCATTTCTCGATCCGCTTAGCTATTTGCCCTGCTGATCTCCAAGCTCGTTGTTTGAGAGTGAGTGATCAGAAGCAACGCTGCAACCCTTGCGCCAAGCATCAAGCAACGGCACATGCAAAGATGCTGCGCGGTTCCTCGGCTAGGAGAGCTGAATGTCAGGATCTAGTAGAGGGCTTCAGATTGTCCTATTGATTATTCTGCTATTCATCCTGGTCGCGCTGATCGCGGCCGGACGGCTTTTCATCTTCCGGCCAAGCGAGCCAGAGGTGAGATTAATTGCTCTGGGCGGAGGGGCGATTGTACCGGACGATGCTTTGAGCGGCCTTTCTTCCGCTGAGGCGAGAGCCAAGACAGTGAACAGTGGCGTTGAAGTCTATCCTCCCAGTGCCGGCGGACTGATCGTGCTCGACGACCTGATTGTGGCCAGCACCCCTGTCGCTGAAAGAGCGATCATGGTGACCGATTTCAGGGACCTGCGTGCGGCCGGCACCACGGGCGAGGTGGCCGTTGCCATCCGTGCCGTCGCGGAAGACCGTCAGGGCATTGAGAGCTTTGAGATCAAGATCGACGACCAGCCCGTGGGCGATACTATCCCCGCCAGACCACCCGTAACAAACTACACGCAGGACGTTTGCTTGATGCTCCGCGCCAGTGGATCTGGCGGCGAGACACCTAGAAAGACCCTCGTACCTGGATCACACACTGTCACCATCATTGCCCGGAGTGGCAATGAGACTGTGGGCACGTCAGAGGAAATCGGGCTGTATGTAGACCGTGAGATGGCAGTCACCGATGTTAGGACGTGCGAGGCGGGTCTTTTCCCCATCACCAGTCAGGCGACTCCCACCCTCACGCCCACACCAAGCCCAACTCCTACGCCAACGCCTACACCTACGAAACACTGTCGCGACAACGCTGATTTCGTGACCGACCTCACCGTGCCCGACGGTACCATGTTCGAACCAGGGGCAGCCTTTAACAAGACCTGGCAGCTGAAGAACACAGGGAGCTGCACCTGGAACACGCGTTATCAGCTGGTCTTTGTGGGCGGGGCACAACTGGGTGCACCACATGCCGTCAACATGCCCCACGAGGTGCGCCCGGGCGATACTGTCGATATTACGGTGCCTATGGTCGCGCCTCAACACTCGGGCACATATCGCGGCCACTGGCGGATGCGCAACCCAGACTGTGGTAATCTCTTCGGGGTTACTGTCCACGTGCACATCATAGTCCGTCCCGGCACGGGCAATTTGCCGGTTATCACCCGCTTTGAGGTGGTACCCACCGTCATCAACCAGGGCCAGCAGGCAACCATTTTCTGGGAGTACGTGAATGGCACTTCTGCGCGTCTACACCCTGGCGACCAGGCCGTTGGCCCCACCGGCTCGCAGGCAGTCGCGCCCAACACAACTACCAACTATCGCCTGGTGGTCACCAATGCAGCCGGCAGTGTAGAACGCACTAGCACCCTGACCGTGCAGCCAGGGCCTATCCCGGGAGCACCTCCCTCATCGCCCGCTAATCTCACCATCACTGGCGTCCGTTCTGATGGATTCGACTTCACCTGGATCGACACCAGTGGCGACGAGCAGGGTTTCCGCCTGTATGATGCCAATACGCAGCAAGTGGTTGCAACTTTTCCCGCCAACATTACCAGCGGTGCTATTGCAGGTGTGGCCTGTGGGACGCCTTACCGCTTCTACCTGGCGTCCTACAACGAGAGAGGTGAGTCGTGGCCCAGTAACACGGTAGAGGCCAGCACCAGCGCCTGCGGTTGATAGCCACTAGGTTGATGGACAGCCGGAGAAAAAGGAGAGGAACTCGCGATGAGCTCAGATTATCCGCCAGACGCGCAATACCCCAGCAGTTCAAATGAGGGGCAGACACCCCAGGAGGAAGCAGGGGACGCCACCCTGCCAGGAGGGGGCGCCCAGCAACCAGTACGATTGCGCAGCCAACTGGGACCGGTCATCGGCCAGGTATACACAATGGTGGGCAACAGGCTGACCATTGGGCGGGCGCAGAACAATGACGTGGTCCTGGATGACCCCCAGGTGTCGCGCCATCACGCCCAGGTCGTACGACATGGCGACCAGCTCATCGTAGAAGACTTGGGTAGCACCAACGGAACATTGGTTAATGGGCGGCACATCACTGGCCCACATGTCCTGCAGCCGACAGAGACCATCGCGGTGGGGTCATCGGTCTTCTCAGTAGAAGGCTTTCCAGCTCCGAGTACTGTGGGTGTCCGGCCTTACCGCGACAGCACTCCACCCCCTCTGGGCACTCCATCAGGACCTCCCCCCTTACCGGAAGCGCCGCGTGACAAGAAGGCCGACCAAGCTCCGTGGCTGGCCATTGGCTGGGTAGGCGGATTGCTCATCGTCGTGGTAATCATACTGACGCTAGCCGGTCTCACTGCCTGGCTACTCACCCGAGACCGCGTACAAGCGACCCCCACCACGCCCAGCGTGTTTATCCAGTCGCCGGTTGCGGGTAGCCAGGTGCCAGTTGACCAGCCTGTGATCGTCAACGCCACCGCCAGTGATCCTAGCGGTGTCACGCGTGCCGAATTGTGGGTCGGTGGAAACGTGGTAGATCAACAACAGAGCGCTGTTCCTGAAGGACAACCCACTTTCCCGGTCACCTTACAGTGGACGCCGACAGTGGCCGGCGGCTATACCCTCGAAGTACGCGCCTACAACAGCTCGGGCACCTCGAGCGCGCCTACTACGGTGATGATTACCGTCGTTGGCGAGCCAGGAATGGCGGTTAGCACACCAACGCCTGTGCTGCCCGGGGAAACACCTACACCCAGCGGCCCGCCGACAGCAGTGACGACCACAGATCTGAACGTACGCGAGGGGCCGGGCCAGGAGTACCCAATCCTAGGCTTGCTGCCGGTCAATACCCAGGTGGAGATTACCGGCCGGAACACTGACGGCAGTTGGTGGCAAATCGCCTATCCGCAAGGCAGCGGCGACCGAGGTTGGATCTTTGCGGCCTTCACCCGGACCAGCGACACCGAAAATGTACCCGTGGTCGACACCCCCGTAGCGCCGACGCCAACGGACACACCGACCCTCACGCCTACGGCTACACCTTCGCCCACCAAGCCGTCCACTTCCACACCGACAGTGACGCTTACTCCTACCCCCACCGGCACCGTCCCTAACGCCCCTATTGTAGAGTTCCGCGCAACCGAGATCAACATCAACCCCGGCGAATGCACTACCCTACAATGGCACATTGAGAATGTAACGGCTGCCTATCTAAACGGGGGGGAATTCAGTAATTATGGTGTCACCGGCCCGTACGGGTCAGTTAATGCATGCCCAACCGGTACGACGACCTATGTACTGCGCGCAGAGACAACCAGCGGCGCCATCGAGCGTCCGGTGACAGTGACAGTGAGCGCGGAGCAGAGCACCACGCTAAATCACAGCGCAGGTGGCTCGGTACGCGAGGATGGCACCGTCATCACACCGCAGACCATCGCTGGGGATAATAGCACCAACTTGGCGCTGCGAGCGTTCTTCGCCTTTGATCTGTCGAGCCTGTCCGATGTTCAGATCATCAGTGCCCGGCTCGACCTAAGCGACTATGGTATGAGTGGCGATCCATTCAGTCAACTGGCTCCCCTTTACGTAGAGGAAGTCAATTGGGGCTCAACGCTGGACCCAGCCGACTACGACGCATCAGCCCAGACCAACCTGGCCACCATAAACGACACGCCAGGGCTGGACAGCTCCATCGACGTCACAGGGCAAGTGGTCTCCCACGTAGATAGAGGCAGCAACGCCTTTCAAATCCGGCTGCGCTATGACACGCCCACCAACGACAACGACGCCGACGATAGCCTCAACTGGTCTGGGCGCGCCACTCGACTCGTTGTGCGCTACTACAGCTAGTGTCCCATCAAAGTGTTTTTGATAAACTACACCAAGCCCACATGGGCACGAGCTTTGGTATACTAAAATCATCGTGAAAGGGTACTAAGTACAGACACATAAGTTGGCGTTCTTGACATCTTATTGCTTTGCTCGATAATAGCTGAGTGTAGTCCTGACTCGATGATGGTGAAAGGAGACGACAGTGGACGATCAAACAGTCCTGGCCGCAGGCCAGCCACACGCCAACCTGGTGGTACGCGAGGGAGCCGGGGTAGGTACGACCCACCCTATCACCAGCGACGCTGTCATCCTGGGCCGAGAAGAAGGGATCGACATCTCTATACGTGACCCGGAAGTGTCGCGGCGACACGCACGCATAAGCTGGCAGAGCGGGCAGTATTACCTCGAAGACCTGGGCAGCACGAATGGGACTTTTTTGAACGGCAGCCTGGTCACTAGCCTGCAACCTCTACAGTCGGGCGACACAATAGGTATAGGTCAGACTCTATTGGTCTTTGAGGCCCAGGCCGAGGCAATACCTCTGCAACCTGCTGCGGGACCTGCCTATACCGCTCCACCACCCCCACCGGCCGCACCACCAGTGGAGCAGAAGGGCGGCGGGAGCCGATGCCTGCTATGGGGTTGTGGCTGTCTGATCCTACTGGGACTCTTGTTGATCATTCTGACGGCGCTGGGAATAGCCGTCTTTGCTCAGGAGATTCAGCCCATCTTCGATGATCTAGGGATACCAATACAATTGACCAGCCTCTACGTAAGCCCGATGCTGACATAAATCTCCCAGGCAATAACCAGAGATACAGTCCCGTAATCTTGAGACACCGGGCTTTTCTAGAAAAGCCCGGTGTCTCCGCTTCAAGGCCCTAGCCCATTTGGCGTGCCAATCGACATTACGTCTGAGCCGCAACCTCCACGCTATTCACCCACGCTGATGCGATCCTTCATTTTTTCAAAGGTTACCTGGCCTATCCCGGAGACCAGGGTGATCTCCTCAATCGATTTGAAAGGGCCGTTGGCCTCGCGAAATTCCATAATACCTTCAGCAAGGGCCGGGCCAATTCCCGGCAGGGTATCCAATTCCTCCAGCGTCGCCGTGTTGATGTTGACCTTGCCGCCTGGCACGCCTTCGCTAGAGGACGGCGCCGGTGTCCCACCCGTTACTGGGGGAGGGGCATCTGCCTCGCCTATGCGGGGCACATACACCTGTTGTTGGTCGTGCAGTTCTTGCGCCAAGTTAATGCGGACCAAGTCTGCATCGCCGGTGACACCGCCAGCAGCGTCGATGGCATCCTTCACGATGCAGCCAGGCGCCAGGCGATAGACATCGGGATGCAACACAGCGCCGGTGATGTAGACGCGCAGGGGCATGGCCGTAGCAGTGGATGTAGGCGCAGGGGAAGGGGTTGGCTCCGGGGGGATAATCTCCACCGGCGTGGAGACGGGGCGCCTCAGCCAGAAGAAGAGTCCTCCCAGCAGCGCCAAGTTGACGAGCATTAAAACAACGTATCCACGGTTGCGCTCAAACCATTCGCCCATATCTGCACTCCATCGAGCAGGTTTGGTTGATGACTCGCGCCGTGAGTCGTTCAAATTATATCTTAAGTAGAATACTGTGACAAAATCTCACCAGCGCCAGCCAGCCGATGTGGTCCCACATGACTTCTGCCACAATAATACGCTGATGGCTGTATGCCATGTCCTGCGGGTGATCAATCATTTCGGTCAGGAGAACACGCATCATCCAAAGAGTGGGAATAGAATGGGCACGAAAATCACAGTGACAACCAGGAGGATGAGGGCAAGCAGCGTTCCCACACGTGTATAATCGAAGAACCGATATCCCCCTGGCCCAAAGACCAATACGTTGGCTTTGTGTCCAACGGGGGTGAGAAAGCTGGTTGCAGCGCCAAGGACCACAGTCAGCACGAAGGGCTTGGGATCAGCTCCGATGCCCAAGGCAGTATCGATTGCAATAGGAGCTATGAGGACCACGGCAGCGGCGTTAGACATAGGCTGAGTAATGAGAGCCACCAGAATGTAAAGGCCGGCCAGAACGGCCCGGGGACCAAGATCACCGACTGCACCCAGGAGTAAGTCGGCCAGGAACTGAGCGGCACCGGTCGTTTCCATCGCCATGCCCAGAGGCAACATCCCAGCGACCAGGAACACAGTGCGCCAGTCGACATTCTGATAGGCCTCGTCCATGGTCAGGCAACCGGTCAGGACCATCAACAGCGCCCCGACGACCATGGCCATGGAGATATGCAGACCGGCCACGAGCACCAAGGCCAGGACTACTGCCATAATTCCCGCGGCGATGGGTGCCTTAGAAAGTCTGCGCAGCTCAAGCGCCACAGGTTCCAACAATAAGAAATCGTCCCCTTCCTGCAGCGCTGGCATGCGATGGCGAGGCCCTTGAAGCAGCAGCGCATCACCATACTTGAGCCGTACATCGCGCAGGCGCTGGGTAATGACCTCCCCGTGCCGCCAGATGGCCAGGACACTGAAGCCGTATCGGTTGCGAAACTCAATATTGCTTAGAGTCTGGTCGACCATGCGCGACGCCGGAGCCAGGGTGGCTTCTACAATATGAACCTTGTCAGTACCGGTCGCCTGCTCGAGTTCCGCCGTCCTTTCCACATCAATAGTCAGTTGCAATGCATCTCGCGCCTGGATCAGGCTTTCCACAGCACCCTCTACCATCAACAGATCATCCGACTGGATCTGCGTATCAGGATGAAGATCGGTCTTCACCTCTCCGTCGCGGTCAATGGCCAGGACGGTGAGTTCGTACTCAGCGCCCAGCCGAGACTCGAGCAAAGTTTGACCAGCCAGTGGGCTATCTGCCCCCACCCTCACTTCGCTGACGTAGCCGCGCAGTTGCGAGGCCACGCGCTTGTCGTCCGGTGCCTGGCGAATTGGCAACAAATGCCGACCGGCCAGCAGCATATACAGCACCCCCGTCGCCAAGAAAATGGCGCCGATGGGCGTGAATTCAAAAAAGGTGAAGGTCGGCAATCCACGCGCGGCCAGGATGCCGGTCCCCAAGATATTGGCGGGCGTACCTATGACAGTCAGCTCGCCACCCAAAAGGGAGGAGAAGGCAAGTGGGATGAGCAATTTCGACACCGGCACTCCTGTCCGACGCGAGATGCCCACCACGACCGGCAGCAACACAGCAGTGGCCCCTACGTTGTTCATAAAACCTGACATAATACCGCAGGTCAACATGATCACCACAATGAGTCGCGTTTCGCTGGCGCCAGACAGGCGCAGGATGCCGCGGCCCAGGATGTCGGCCACGCCCGTTTTGAACAATCCGCCAGATACCATGTAGACAGCCCAGACGGTGATGACGGCAGGATTGGCAAAGCCGTTGAAAATCTCTTCCGGGCTGACCAGGCCGGTGAGACCCAAGGTAAGCAGAACGATGAGGGCGATGACATCCACGCGCAGCTTCTCGGTGGCGAAGAGGGCTATGGCCAAAACGACGATGCCCAAGGTGAGGGCGATTTCCGGGGTCATATAGGCTCCAGCTCCTTTCAGCTATGCCAACCCTACTTCTAAAGAAAAAGAGGCCAGAAGATGGGCAAGACCAGCAACACCGCAATCAGCACCATCATAATTAATGGCAAGCCCACCTTGATATAGTCGGTGAAGCGATAGCCGCCGGGACCGAATATCAGCACATTGGCCGGATGGGCAACCGGACTCAGGAAGCTGGCCGAGGCAGACACAGCTACTGTCATCATCAGGGCGTAAGGCGACATGCCCAAGTTATTGGCTGTGTTCAGAGCAATAGGAGCCAGCAACACAGCAACCGCCGAGGTTGGCATCACCTGAGCTGCCAGCGCAGTCAGGACGAAGAGCCCAGCAATTACGGCAAGTGGTCCCCGTCCACCGACGATAGCTACCATCTGATCGGCCAGTAGGCTAGCCGCGCCGCTTCGTTCCATGGCCACGCCCAAAGACAGCATACCGGCGATCAGAAAGACCGCTTTCCATTCAATAACCCGGTAGGCCTCCTCCATCTTCAGGCAACCAACCAAGATCATCAGGGTAGCTCCCACCACAGCCATGATAGCAATGGGCAACCATCCAAGAATGACCGGAAGCAATACGACCGCCATCACCAAGATGGCTAGAGGGGCCTTGCCTGGCTGTGGCACTGGCTGGACCGCTTCGGTCAACACAAGGAAGTCTGGTTCGCGCCCCAACACGCTTAGCTTATCGCGCGGACCATATAGGAGCAACGCGTCGCCAAAGCGCAGCGCCATGTCGCGCAAGTTGGCGTGATATGCACGACCCTCGCGCCAGATAGCCAAAACGCTTAGCCCGTATTTCTCGCGAAAGTGAAGCTGCCGCAGGGTCTGACCGGCCAGAGTAGTGTGTGGCGAGAGTACAACCTCTACCATCCCCACTCGGTCTGATTCCAGTTCGCCTAAGTCCGGTGGTATGTGAGGGGCTATTTCCAGGTTCTGTAGACCACGCAGGGCCAACAGCGCTTCTGGCTTCCCCTTCACCAGCAGCACATCATCTGCCTCCAACTGCTCCTCTGGGTCGGGCATCAAATGACTGGTGCCGTCACGACAGATGCTCAGAACCGTCAAGCCGAAGGCATCGCCCAGACGACTATCAGCCAAGGTTTTGCCGACCAACATCGATTCCCGGGGAATCCGAAGAGCGGTAAGCCTTTCGTGCAGACGATAAGTGATGGTTGCCTGAACGTCAGACACAAATCTGAAGCGATCAAAATCGGGAACGTCACGCAACACCTCGAGTTGGGTGGTTGGCCCATGGATCAGCAACGTGTCATCCGGTTGCAGAAGTATACCCTTAACGTTAGTTCGCCGCGGGACGGCATCTCGCAAGAGGGCCAAGACGTTGACCCCGAAGCGCTGACGAAAGTCAAGCTGGTGTAGCGTCTTGCCCACGAAGGCCGAGTTTGGAGGCAGTCTCACTTCGCCCAACGCTATCTGATCTGAGATCAGTTTCTCAACCGCCGGCTTATCATCGGTGACCATAAGGTGTTTTCGACCGTGCAGTTCGACCAAACGGTCATGCCCTCCTTCAACCAGCAATCGATCATTAGCATAGAGAAGAGTGCCCGGATCCGGCGCAAGCTCGGTCTGACCGTCCCGGATAATGGCAACCACATTCAGCCCCAAGGCCGAACCCAACCGACTCTCAGCCAGAGACCTGCCAGCCAGTACAGAGTTGACCGGCAAACGCACCACAAACATCCGCTCACGCAGACCAAAGAATTTACCCAAATCGGCCTGATCAGAGGGCGCAAATTCCTTGGCGATGTCGCGGCTTGGCAAGAGATGACGTCCGACCAAGGCCATGAAAGTGACACCGACCAGCATCACCACCACACCGACGGGCGTGTAGTCGAACATCCCAAAGGGGCGCAGACCGTAATCACGCAGGGCGTCGCTGATCAGGATGTTGGGCGGCGTGCCAATCAGGGTGATCAGGCCCCCTAGCAAGCAACCGAAGGCCAGGGGCATCAATAGCTTTGAGGGCGGCCGGCCTATACGCCGCGCAATGTCCATGACTACCGGAAGGAGCAATGCCGCAACGCCGACGTTATTCATAAAGGCCGACAGCACAGCAGCAGTCAGCATAATCACAGCTATCAGTTGAACTTCGCCACTTCCGGCCAGACGCAGGATCTGGTGGCCAACGATACTAGCAACCCCAGTCCTGGCCAGAGCGGCGCTGATAACAAACATGGCCCAGACGGTAACCACGGCGGGACTGCTGAAGCCAGAAAGCGCCTCCGCCGGCGTAACTAGCCCAGTCAGTGCCAAGCTACCTAAGACCAGCAAGGCCACCAAATCCACACTCAGCCACTCGGTGACAAAAAGGATGACGGCCACCGCCAGGATAGCCAGGACAATGGCTATGTCCGACGTCATACGCTCACTCTCTTCCTCTCCTTTAAAGTTGGGTACTTTATGTCAGACACCTTCCTTTCTATGTAGTTGTACCAGTGCCCGTCATAGTTGCTTCGAAAAGCGGAGTTCGCCCCTCATGGGCACGATCCTGTTCATATTCCCTCATAGGGACCTGCGGCCATCCTGCATGTGCTAGGGCGCAAGAACAGTCTGAAATTCCCTGGCAGTTTGAGACTTACTTTCTGTTCCAGAGTGCGAATCTGCTCTGATTGCAGCAAGAGATTTCATCACTCACCACTGCCCTGACCGTGCACTGGGCTATCTGTCTTGTGTTCGCGCTTCTACATGTGCAGGAGAGGTCTTCCCTCCGACTCCGGCGGAACCTTAAGGCATTGCAATACACGCTGACTGAGCTGTATTGCTAAAGTCTCTGGATCTTGCTCCCCCAGAGGAATTTGACCGCCTGCCATAGCCCCATGCCCGCCAGCTGTGCCTCCATCCCCGACAATGTCCTGCACCAGTTGTCCTGCCCCACCCCGGTTGCGAGTGCGCACCGACATAATCAAGAGATCCTCGAAAGTACCTATACAAACCACCCAGCGGATACCCTTTAACCGCAACAGGATATCTGCCATCTCGGCCCCCAGGTCTGGGTAGGCCAGTGATCCCAGAAAAGCAACTACCACGCTATCATAGACACGCGCCGCCTGTAGAGTAGTGTTAAAGCTGTTGAAGTAGTCGGCGGGAACCTGAGCATACTCTATCCTAGACAAGGCCTCCATGTCAACTTGAGACTGCAGATAGCAGAAGGCATTGGCATCAGCCGGGCTGGTGTCACGGATCAGCCCCATGGTATCAGCTTTGATACCGTAAAACAAGGCTGTGGCAATAGCAGCCGGCAGTTCGACCCCGGCAACCTTGAGATATTCGGCCAGCATAGTGGATGTCGCCCCCACTTCGGGGCGGATGTCAGCGAAATCTGCTGCCGCCGTTGTCTCACGCGGCGGATGATGGTCAATTACGATAGCTATCCTGGACTCGGGGGGCAGGGTCACATTGCCAGCACCAGGCTGGGTATCGACCAAAGCGATTGAGTCTGAGGCACGAAGATCCGAGGCCGTCAGCCGGCGGAGCGGGTGACCCAGGTAGCGCACCAAGGCTGTGTTCTCGGCCCGGCCAATGATGCCAAGGTAAGCGATGCGAGCTTCCACAGCCAATCTCTCTGCCAGCAAGAAGCGCAGGCCAACCGCGCTAGCAATGGCATCGGGATCAGGGTTATTATGAGGCAGGATCAGGATGCTACCAGCGTTGCTCGCCACCTCACTCAGTCTCTCAAGTTGTGCTTGGAGCATGCGTATTTCACCCCTGCTTAGCCTTCGCCGACAGGCCAATGGGTCGCCTGCCGAACGATAGAATAGTCATTCACCAACCATTTCTTTCAGAAAGGCACGATTTGACTCATCGGCCGTGACGAGGCCATAGGCTACTTCGGGGTCAACTTGTAGGACCATCTGGCCTCCGGAAAACACGCGGAGATTACCATAGATGGCTGATGCCCTGCGCTGTGTGAACGTGGAAGCAGCAGACGCACAGTCTCCAGGCCCACCCGTATCAAGACATCAAAGGTCTAGTTGTTCGTCGTGGCAACAATGACCCGGCGTTGGTGGGGCAGACTACATATGGATTGCGCAAGCATCCCGGTTTCGGCAACTCAGATTATCGCATCAACCCGAGCGGCCTGAGCGACACGGACAATAATCTAGGCCAACTCAGCGTCGGCACGTATGGCTTCGCTCGAACCATCAACTCCGCTCACGTCTTATCTTACCCTATCGGCTGGCTCAATTGGACAGGACGATGCCAGCTTCGGCCAGGCGCTCTTGGACCAACGCCAACAAACGCGGACGCATCTCCGCCGCCCTGCCAAAGCGAGCTTTGGTCACTAGAGTCAACTCCGTCTGTTGGCCGATGACACCCGACTCGCTGATAACCTGCCACGGTTCCAGCAAGTTAGGAAGCAACATAACTGCATCCACACCCAGTTCTTGAAGGAGAGGCAAAGCGCGATTTAGGTCGGAGGCAGCTATCTTTAGCATAACCTCGACGGTGGAAAAGCGGCCTCGGCTGAAGTTACGTACCACCCGCACCTCACCGTTGGGCACAACATAAAGCTCGCCGGTGGAGGCACGGATCAGCGTGACGCGCAGGTTCACTTCCTCAACGACGCCCTCCACTCCCGCTACCTCGACTTTCTCACCCACAGCGAAAGGATCTTCAAAAATGAGACTGACACCCATCAAGAAGTCGCTGATAACTGGACGAGCCCCAAGGCCAAAGGCCGCGCTGAAGAGACCTATGATCCAGATCAGGGTGTTCGCTGGAATGAACAGGCTCAGGCTGGCGAACGTGGCCATTGCGAAGGCGAGAAAGCTTATGATACTGGCAACCAGACCTTGCAGCGTGGTTCGACGCTCCGGCCCCGATCGGCGGACACGAGGCGCAAAGCGGCTGAAGCTCACGATGCGATTGGCTGTAGGCTGAGCAACACGGGAAACCAGCCAAGCCAGGAGGTAGAAGACGATGATCCATACGACCTGGTTTACCCAGTTAGACGCAGCCACCCAAATCCTGATTTGATCAATCACTACCCACTACCATCTAGTGCGGGCACTCTTCGCGCCACAAGTGACATTGCCACTCTGTTTATGACTGCTGTGCACAAGTTGATCCATTAGCTTGTCTTTGCTTCCCCCCGCAGGGGGATGATATAATGCCGTTACGACAATCTGGCCTGATAATCAACCCGAGGTAGTAGAAGGCGGGAATGCCACCCCTCGCCCGCCCGGTTCAAGGGATTGTTGAGGCACCGGCCCAGGTGTGAGGCGATATCTCAGCAATATTTATTCTACATTTAGGCCTGCGGGACGTCAACTAAGCGGATCCCCAGGCCAGAAAGGGAGCAGCGCCGTGAAGCAATTCGCCACTCAACTAATTGGCTATATTCTGATAGTCGGTGCGATACTTGGCTTGATTCTGAGTATCGCCGGGCTGATCACCGTCCCGAAAGTCGAGCAGCAAGCGACCGATCGCGCACTTGCAGGGCTTGACCTTCTGGACCGGGCACTGCTTGCCACGGCCGAGGGTCTATCCATTGCCGACGAAGCGCTCCAAGACGCCTCAGACATTGCGGCGTCGCTGCAAACAACCACGCTGGGTGCGTCGCAAGCTGTCAGCGACACCATCCCCCTAGTCAACTCAGTTGCTGCACTAGCAGGCAAAGATCTACCCAACAGTATCACGGCTGCCCAGCAGGCACTAGGAGCAGCCGAGTCGAGTGCGAAAGTAATCGACGACACGTTGAGCGTGTTAGCTACTTTGGCACGTCTAGGCGGAGTTGAATATCAGCCGTCTGTCCCGCTCCACACCAGCATAGCACAGGTCTCGGATAGCCTGGACAGTTTCTCAACCTCGTTCTCCGGTATGGAAAATGGGCTGATCACCAGCGCAGAAAATCTGGCCCATATCGAAAGCGATATCACCAAGATGGCCGACAGCATCGGTCAAATTGATGCCAACCTGACCAGTACGCAATCGCTCATCGGCCAGTATCAAGACGTAGTGGCCGACCTACAGGCCGAGTCGGCAACCATTCGCGAGCGTCTACCCAAATGGCTCCAGCTGCTCAAATGGGGGGCATGGTTAACCCTGATCTGGCTAGCCATTGCCCAGCTAGGCTTGCTGTCTCAAGGTCTGGAGATGATCAGGCGCAGCCAAGCCAATAAACAGGCACCAAGCCGAACCAAATCTGTTGACAAAGGAGGCCTCTGATTGTAAAATGTACATAGGTCTTTGGTTTTTTTGGTATCTTGTATCCCTCATGGCCTCCTCTGCCCGGGCTGGCATGCGATCCCGCCCGAATACTGATATGGACCTGGTCGCCACGTACTTGAGGCCTGACAACTATATGTCACCCAATCTTCTCAATCAAAACCTTAGGGCAGAGGGATTGAGTGCTGAATGCGCGTGAACCTCTGCGCATGAATGTCATAGTACCACCCGACTCTTGCAAGGCAACGTGGGCAAGATATTGGAAGGTGATATGGTCATGAAACTCACACCTCGTCAACAAGCATTTCTCGACAAGCTATTTGAGCTGTATCGTGAATTGAACGGACCGGTTCATTACTCGGTGGTCGCGGAACGCCTAGGAGTCAATAAGTTTTCCGCCTATGATATGCTCAAGCTGCTCGAAAAAAAGGGAGTGGCTGCTTCTTCGTATGTCCTGGGCGAGGGTCATGGCGGCCCCGGTCGCTCCATGGTCGTCTTCTATCCCACACACAACGCCGCCCGATTCCTGACCCAATTGCGGCACGAAGTCCTGGGCGGCGACGAATGGCACCAGGCAAAAGAGCATCTGCTTGAGCGAATAAGAGAAACCCAAGAATCTAACTATGCTGATGCAGTACGTGAGATTCTGGCTCGCCTACCTGATGTAAAAACGCCACTGATGTATTGCACTGAGATGATCGGCGTGCTCCTCCTCAACCTGGCCCACGCTAGCAAGGAAACAGGCCAACTCGTTCCCTATCGAATGCTGACCAGCCTGACTGCGCGCGACGAAGTTGGCCTGGGTACGTTGGCAGGCTTCAGCCTTGCCTCGATTATGTCGAATGAACCGGGAGACCCATCGTTGGTTGGCAAATTGCTAGACCATACTAAGAAGTTTCAAACTCATCTGGGTGAGTTGAGTGAAGAAAGTGTCAAGCGTCTCACCACCTTTGTGCAGGACGCGCTAAATGCGTTCGAGCCTTGATCTGCCAGGGACTCTAAAGCCGCAACAACTCTTGAGTGAAACTTATGGAGGAAGGAAGCCGGGGATGATCAAAATTGTCACTGATTCAACTAGTTACCTACCAGCTGATGAAATCACAAAATTTGGCATTCGCGTTGTGCCACTGAACGTCCATTTCGGGGAAGAGCAGGTATTTCAAGAAGGTGTGACCCTAAACAACGATCAATTCTATGCGATGCTGGCTGATTCACCTGAGCTGCCCACGACGTCTCAGCCAGCACCGGGCCAGTTCATGGATGTTTTCTCGGAGTTAACCGAAGCGGGGCAGGATGTCCTTTGCCTAGTACTCTCCAGCAGACTGAGTGGCACCTACCAGTCAGCTATTGACGCCAAGCGCATGTTGCCCGATGCCAACATCGTGGTCATTGACACATATTCCACGGCTTCTCCCCTGGGGCTGATGGTGGTGACGGCCGCCGAGATGGCAGCCGAGGGTCACACGATGGACGAAATTATCGCCCGCGTTGATCAGATGCGAGATGATATGAAAGTCTACTTTGTAGTTGACACGCTGGAATACTTGCAGAAGGGGGGACGCATTGGCGCAGCGGCCGCTTTCTTAGGAACATTGCTGAGAGTGAAACCAATCTTGATGTTAGACGAAGGTGTTGTCAAACCGCTGGACAAGGTCCGTAGCAAGCGGAAGGCCATACAACGCCTGCTAGCGGAGTTAGAATCTCACGTGTCGCCTGACCAACCAGTTCAGGCCATTGCTATGCACGCCCAGGCACTCGACGAGGCTCGTGAACTCGATGCTGAAGTGCGCCGCCGCTTCAATTGTCGACGCACCCTTTTCGGCGAAGTAGGGCCGGTGATTGGCACCCACACGGGACCGGGCTTGCTTGGGGCAGCCATCTGCCCTGAGGCCTGGCCACTCGAGGTCGCCACGATGCAAGATCAAGAGGCCCGCACCGCAGTTTCCGCCTGAATGACTGGAAACTTGCACACGGCCACCTCCGTCATAATGGGAGGTGGCTTTGTACTTGCCATACTGAATGCACCTCAGTTGTCTGCTATCGTAATGCGCAACCATCTCGGCCCAGCGGTGTTCTACTAATCAGATGCCGCAGGGCCCACCACCAGGGGTAAGTAATGCTGGCTGATGAAGATGCCCTGGTCGAGCGAGCTAAAACCGACGCAGCGGCCTTCGGCATTCTGTATGAGTGTTACGTTAACAAGATATACAACTACATTTACTACCGTGTTGGCAATCCACACGACGCTGAAGACCTGACGGCGCGCACCTTCTATCGGGCGTTGGATCACATCGATCGTTACGTAAACCGAGGGGCGCCATTCTCTGCTTGGCTGTATCGCATTGCCCACAATCTGGTGGCTAACTGGCATCGAGACCAGAGTCGGCGCAAAATCGTCTCGCTTGAGGATATCAAACTCCGGATTCGACGCCGCGATGGACCGGATCAAATGGCCGAACATCAGGAAGAAAAAGACGAGCTGCTGACGGCCATTCGACGCCTACCTGACGATCGTCAACAACTTCTCATTCTCAAATTTGTGGAAGGGATGTCAAATGCTGAGATTGGGAAGGTGATGGGCCGTAGCGAGGGAGCTATCAAGTCGCTTTATCATCGAACGCTATTGTCGTTGCGCGAGATGTTCGACGTCCAAGAGTAATTACAGGCTAATGGTAAGGAATGCGCTGAGTGCTCAGTGGAAGGGAGACGCTTAAAGAGACACGGCTGGGAAAGGATAAATTCACCATGTCAGAAAATATGGTAGTCGAGGTATTGGCTGCTCACGCCGATCATCTGATAGACAATGAGGCCGACGGCGAAGACTATCTGAATCTCTTCCCTGCCCATCGGGATGAGCTTGCACCGTTGCTGCGGATCGCGGAACGAGTTAGGGCAGTGCTGGTGCCAGTGGCACCAGCCCCTGCTTTCGAGGCGGGTCTCAAGCAGGATCTGATCGCAGCCGCCATTCAGCGCACAGAAGAACAGGGGAGTGGAAAGCGAGTGTCACTGTTCCGTCGGCGGAGGGTTCTGATTGGTGCGGCAGCAGTAGGCTCTGCGCTCTCGGTGGCTGGCATTGTCGCGGCTTTGCTGTGGCGACAGCGGTCCATCGCCCGCGCATAGTACAGTGTCCACGCTACATATGTGAGGGGACGACATAGGCAAAGTCGTCCCTTAATATTGGATAATTCTTTGGTTATTTTGCAGATCGGTGTCACGCCGGGCCTCAATGCACCCATTGCTACCACGCGAAGAAGGAGGGAGTGCCATGACCGAACGCTACAGCAAAATCACCGGTTGGGGTAAGTACGTTCCACCCAAGATCCTCACCAACGCTGATCTGGAAAAGATGGTAGACACCAGCGACGAATGGATCGTGACCCGGACGGGCATTCACGAGCGGCACATCATTGGTCCAGGGGAAACCAACACCACCATGTCGGTGGCAGCTTCGCGTCACGCCCTGGGCGTGGCTGGCCTAATGCCCACGGACATCGATCTCATCATCGTTGCTACCTCGTCCCCGGATCACTTTCTGCCTGGCGAAGCAAATGAAGTACAATACCAGTTGGGGGCTGAATGCCCGGCTTTCACCCTGACCGCGGGTTGCACCGGGTTTGTCTATGCCCTGGCGACGGCGCACCAATTCATCGCCACCGGCGCTTACGATCGGGTGCTGGTTGTGGGCAGCGAGGTCATCAGCACCTTTGTGAACTGGGAGGACCGAGATACGTGTGTCCTCTTCGGCGACGGTGCGGGTGCAGTCGTGCTGGAAGTGAGCAGCCAACCAAGCGGCGTCCAATCTTTCGTGTTGGGTTCCGATGGCAGCGGTGGTGAATATCTCATCGTGCGAGGTGGCGGCTGCGCCTATCCTATCAGCCACGAGATGATCGAAGATAAGGCTATGTATCTGGAGATGGACGGGCGCAAAGTCTTCAAATTCGCCACCCGGGTGATGGGTGAGGCCACGCTGCAAGCAGTTGACAAGGCAGGGCTCACTCTGGATGACATTGACCTATTGATTCCCCACCAGGCCAACACGCGCATCATTGAACTGGCCGCCCGTCATTTGAGGTTGCCGATGGAAAAAATTGTCGTCAATCTCGATCGGTACGGCAACACCTCGGCTGCATCCATACCAATTGCCCTAGTGGAAGCCTTGGAAGAGGGCCGCATCCAGGATGGGATGAACATCGTCCTGGTGGGATTCGGAGGCGGGCTTACCTGGGCAGCCGCCGTGGTGCGTTGGGGGCAACCTGCCGAGCCAGTGGAGTTGCCCCTGGTATGGCGTTTTGCGCCAGCCGGGCACAGAGTCTCGATGACAGCAGCCAGAGTGCGCCTGCAGGCCCGTCAACTGGCCGATATGGCGAGCTATCATGCCAGTTCGTTATTGCTCCCACTCTATACCTTCGCTGGTCGGCGGAAGAAACAGAGCAAGAACAAAGAATAAGTATTTCGTAGAGCTGCACTAGCGCGCGATGCGTTTGCCGTGTGTTAAGTACCCTGGCTGCGTCTGGCGGCCAGGGTACTTAGTGTGCTGTCTATCAGCCCGCGTTCCAGGCACGCAGCGCACCGAATAGCGTCGGCACGCCTACTCCCGTGCTGCCCCGCACATAGTAGGGCTTCAAGGGATAAGGAAGATCACGCTCCCACCAACTGGTGCCGGCAATATCCATGTGTGCCCATGGATGATCCGCGGCAAACCTCGCCAGGAAACGGGTAGCCGTCACCGGACTGGCCATTCGGCCGCCGCTGTTTTTTACGTCAGCGAAACGGGTTGAGATCTGTCGATCATAGATGGGAGTGAGAGGCATACGCCACATAGGTTCCCCAGCCGCTTGGCCCGCAGCCTGGATAGACTCCCACAACCAATCATCGGTCGCGAATACCCCGGTCATGTAGTGTCCAAGAGCAGTGACCATGCCGCCAGTCAGAGTCGCCACATCCACCACGGCCGCTGGCTTGTAGCGTTGGGCGTAAGCCAGAGCGTCGGCCAGTATGAGTCGCCCCTCGGCGTCAGTATTGATTATCTCAATGGTAACTCCGTTCATGGCAGTGACCACATCCCCGGGGTGTGTGGCAATGCCGCTGGGCATATTCTCAGTTGCGGGCAGGAGTGCCACCACCGGTTTAGGAAGCGCGGTGGCCCCTATCGCCTGCATGGCACCCAACACCGCCGCCGCCCCCGACATGTCGCCTCGCATTTTCTCCATTCCGTCGTGAGGTTTGAGGGAGATTCCGCCTGAATCGAAGGTGATGCCTTTGCCCACCAGTACGAATGGAGAGACTGTACTTCCGGTGGGGTTGTGCTCCAACACGATAAACTTGGGCGGTTCATGGGCCCCACGAGCCACACTGAGCAAGGCACCCATATTCATCTCGTCCATTTGTTCCCGCTCGAACACCTGACAACTCATGCCATAATCAGCCGCTATTTGTTCTGATGTCTCGGCCAGTGCAGTGGGCGTCATCACGTTGGCGGGCTGATTGGCCAAGTCGCGGGCCAGGCACGTCCCCTCAGCCACCGCCTGTCCCGCCCTGGCGCCTGCCTCGACCTCAGGCAACTTGGTTACGTCGAACTCCACGAGTACCAGTGAGTCCACAGGTCGTTCAGACTCCTCACGAGGGGTCACACCCGGCGCAGCGTAGTGATATAGCCCCAGGATGGTGCCCTCCACTACTGCCTGCGCCGCGTCGGCCAGGGATAGTGCGCCCCGCCCGCCCCCGTGTACTATCGATGCCAGCGTGCGAGCACCTGTGTCGCGCACCGCCCGGGCAGCCGAGGCGGCAGCCTGGCGCACAGCGTCCAGGTCGAAGTTCTCCTCAAGCCCCAACCCTACAATAATCACCCGACGGGCTGGGATGGCACCACGCGGATAGACGATCCTCGTCTCGTTCAATTTACCCTGGATGGCACCATTGGCTATAAGGTCACGAATAGCGCCGTCCAGGGCCACGTCAACAGCGGCCGTCGCACCACCCGGCTCGGTGACACCCTGGAACAGATTGACCACAATTGCATCGGCATCCACTGCCTGGATGCTTCCTGACTGGATTGACACGTCCACAGTTCTTTCTCCTTTGGGAATTGAATGAGTTCACAGAAGAAGCACCATCTCGATATTGTCTTATTAGATTGTTGCAGCTCGCTCAAGCATTCTAGCACGAAAAGTAAGTATTAGAAATAGATAGGATTGACTACACGCCCCATCGAGGATCCTGTTTCCCCGATGGAATATTAAGACAAGCTTCAGGTCGTAGCAGCAAGCCGGGTTAACTCAAGTGAGGTACTCGGCGGCGAACCGCGCCATCGTGTTCCCTAGTGGTCAGGTGGTCACTATTGCACTTCTTGGCTCCATTTCTCCATTAGCTGCCGAGTTACCCCTGCGCCACCACACACTATGATGACGACAGGTCCGCGACCTTCAAGAGCTGGGGCGCTATTGTATCCAGTTGAAAGCGCGGCACCACAGGCCGGCTCCACCAGTACGCGTTGATCATCGGCAAAGCGCAGACAGGCATCGACGGCCTCACGATCAGTGACCACCCACGGCGTAATCACATGGTCACGGGTCCACTCAAACGCGCGGGGCGCAACCCTTCGCGCTCCAAGAGACGTAGCCACTGAGGAAATCTTGTCGAGCGTCACCAGACGCCCTGCCCGGACTGAAGCCGCAAGCGAGGCAGCGCCCTCGGTCTCTACGGCGAGGACAGGGACATCGCTCCACCCCACAGCGTGGAGACCTTGGAGAAGTCCACACAGCAGGCCACCTCCGCCCACTGAGACCACAAGCACGCCAGGCTTGACGCCTGCCTCAGCGATTTCGGTTATGATGCTGGAATGTCCAGACCATACGCGCGGTTCATCAAAGGGATGGATGTAGTCTGCCTTCTCCTGTCGGGCAAGTTTGACAGCAAAGGAGTGAGCGTCGTCCCACGTCTCCCCTTGAACAATGAGAGTTGCACCTTCGCCAAGTATGAGATCTCTAGCGCGGATGGACGTAGTTTGAGGGACAACTATAGTGACCTCAAGACCAAGTTGACGCCCGGCATAGGCCACGGCGTAACCGGCATTCCCACCTGAGGCACACACAACACGGCTCACGCCAGCGTCATAGCTGGCGCGGCAAGCTGCTCCCATCCCCCGGGCCTTGAATGAGCCCACGGGCTGGAGTGCCTCCATCTTGAGAAGGACTGGGAGGCCAACAGCTGCACTCATCGCCAGGGAATGCCACAGAGGGGTAACCACATGAACCGACTTCACTTGAGCTCACCTCTTCATTGAGAACTCTTCCAAATTCCACCCATGCAACCTCTAGGAAGGATCACCCGGAAATTCTTGGACATAAAAAGCACCAGCCAACACGGGCAGTTTGGGGGCTTTCAAAGCTGACGCCAGATTCTCCCTTCCATAGTGCGACAAAACTGGCAAATCGGCAAATGGAATTATCTTGTCTGAACACCCGCCTAGTCTGGCAACACCAGCCGACCGCCGGATAGGACAGAGCTCCGCTGGGGCGGGACAGAGCCATTTTCCTTGTTGTCTCGCACTATCTGTGCTATGATATACCGAATTGAGGAGGTAATATGGCAAACAAGACAGGTAAGGACAGCGATAGCGACGGCGTCAGCAAGGAAGAAGAGAAGCAACCAAAGCCGACAACGTTATTGCTGGTCCGCCACGCCCTTAACGATTGGGTGGGCGACAGGCTGGCTGGGTGGACGCCAAATGTGCACCTGAACGACAAGGGACGCGCACAGGCTCAGGCACTAGCTGGACGCCTGGCCGACAGGCCGATGGCTGCCATATACGCCAGCCCGCTGGAACGGGCCGTCGAGACGGCCCAGATCATAGCTAACCCTCACAACTTGGAGGTTCAGATTCGGGAAGGTGTGGGCGAAGCTCGCTATGGCGAATGGACTGGTCAGTCTCTCGAAGATCTGGCTAAGGAAGACGCCTGGCGTGTGGTGCAGTTCTACCCGAGTATGGCACGCTTTCCCGGTGGTGAAGCGATCCGCGAGATGCAGGCACGGGCTGTCGCCGAACTGGACGCCATCGTGGCTGCACATCCATCGGAGACTGTGCTGGTTGTCTCCCATGCCGACGTAATTAAGGCAGCTCTGGCCCACTATGCTGGTCTGCACCTCGACCTGTTTCAGCGACTGGTTGTGAGCCCGGCATCGCTGAGCGTGGTCGCTTTTACTCCTATGGGACCACGCCTGGCCAGCCTTAACGACACCGCTCACGTTCCAGAAGAAAATACTAATAGTCAGCACGAGTCAGAGGATAGTTAATTATGGCTGGACAGATCTTTGAGATGCATCCTGTCTCGCGCATTACGATTGAGACTGTTGGCCCCCCGGGCCAGCGCGTTTTCTTGTTACAAGCGAGCCAAGGGACAGAGACAATTACTATGAAGTTGGAGAAAGAACAGGCTCAGGTTTTAGCTCACAGCATCGATCAACTGCTGGAGGAGCTGTCCGAGCGCTTTCCAAGGCCGATATCCACGATGGAAGAACCGCTCGCCTCGGAGTTGATGCTGCGCGAACCGCTGGAGCCGTTGTTTGCCATCGGCCAGATGGGACTGGGCTACGACGAGTCTGAGGATGCAGTGGTATTGGTCGTGCAAGAACTCACGACCGAAGAAGAATCTGGCGATGCCAGGATCGCTCGCTTCTGGGCAACTCGCAGCCAGATGCAGGCCATCAGTCGTCACGCCCTGGAGGTGGTGGCTATGGGGCGACCCATTTGCCCCCTTTGCAGCCGCCCCATCGACGCAGAGGGCCATTTTTGCCCCAAGAGCAACGGCCATGATCGGGTGCACTGAGAATGGCGACATCTGACTCCGCTCGCCAGTCCCAACTGGCGGATGTAGAATATGCCTTGGGCCTGCTGGCTGCGGGCGAAATGGAAGAAGCCCACGGGCTTATGCCCTGGAGCTCAAACTACACCTTTTTGGTGACAGTGCGTCGCGAAAATATACAGGCCATGGCTATCTATAAGCCATGCCAGGGGGAGCGTCCCCTGTGGGACTTTCCCGATGGGACGTTGGCACTGCGTGAAGTCGCTGCATTCCATGTGGGCCGTGCCCTGGGTTGGAATTTCATCCCGCCCACCGTGTTGAGGGAAGCGTTTCTGGGACTGGGGGCAGTTCAGCTTTTTATTGAGGCTGACCTGGAAGAACACTATTTCACCTTGCGCGACGAACACGTACCGACTTTTCAGCGTGTCGCCGCCTTTGATTACATTATCAACAACGCCGACCGAAAGGGAGGACACTGCCTGAGAGGAAAAGATGGGCACATCTGGACGATCGACCACGGGCTCACCTTTCATCACGAGCACAAGCTACGTACCGTGATTTGGGACTTTGCTGGCCAGCCAATCCCTGATGACATTCTAGAAGACTTGGTTGCCCTGCAGAACACGCTCAGGCAACCTTCGAATCCGCTACTGAGTCAACTGGCGATCCTGATCACCAAGCGTGAACTCAAGATGTTCCGGCATCGTCTGGACCGGATCATTGCTGCAGGAACCTTCCCAGTGCCAGGGGCAGGGCGCAATATTCCTTTCCCACCCATTTAGTGCCTGAAAATGAATAACCTCTCAATTATCAGGCGGACTGGCAAGGGGATTGGAAAGCAGCGGGGGAGGCTTTTTCTGAGCTGTCCCTGGCTGCTGAGCTCGAAATGCAGATCGAGGTATCCTCATCCCCCGTTGACGCACCAGATGTGTCAGCCGCAGGGTTTGACAGGAAAGATTATCTGATCCGATATGCGCACGCCTTCAACATTGAAAGAACTGCATCGCTTTATCCTCTCTCTCGACTGGGAAGATATGATGTCCCAGGTCGAGCAAGAAACCCACACACGTTTGGCCATCGTAGGGCCGGTGAACGCCGGAAAGAGCACTCTGTTCAACACGCTGCTGGGACGTGACGTTTCTCCTATCTCTGCCGTCCCCGGCACTACCCGTGAACTGGTCACCGATTGGTTTGGCCCATTCATTCTGATCGATACGCCTGGTTTTGGCGAAGCTATGGGTTCTGTCGAGACAGAGGCGGACTTGGACCGGGCCAAAGTCGCCCGGGAAGCGGTAAAGCACGCGGCGGTGGTCGTGCTCTTAGTGGATTCAGCCGCTGGCCTTCGTCAATCCGATCGGGATCTCTATCGTGAGCTGGTGGGCACTGGACGCCCAGTGGTGGTCGCCTTGAACAAGATAGACCTGGTCAGACGGGATCGAGAAGCTGTGCTGGCTGACGCTCACTCGCGTCTGGGCAACGCCCAGATCATTCCCATTTCGGCCAAACGGGGCGAAGGGGTAGCGAGTGAATTGGTGCCCGCCATCTTCCAGGCCGACTCCAGGCTGGCGGTAGCGCTAGGGCGTGCACTGCCAGCCTATCGCCGGCTGGCAGCGGGCCGGTTGGTGCGTAATGCCTCCATGCTCAACGCCGCCATCGGCGCCGAGCCCATCCCGGGCCTCGCCCTACCGCTGCTGCTCACTTCCCACGTGCGAATGGTATTACGCATCGCTGCCATTTACGGTGAGACAATCAGTCCTGAACGCGCTAAGGAACTCATCGCCACTATGGCGGGTGGTGTGGCGCTGCGCTATGCAGGGATAGTGGGGGCGAAATTCGTTCCAGGGCCTGGCTGGCTCGTCGCTGGAGCTATCGCATCAGCCGGCACGGTGGCAATCGGCCAGGTGGCAATTCAATACTTTGAGAGCGGTAAGCACCTTACTCCTAGGCAGCTACGCCGTCTGTATCGAGAATATCAAAGGCGGGGGCAAGATGCTGACGATTGACCAGGCGCGCGCGCTGTACGAGGCAGCTGGCGACTCGACCCACGATTTCGACCATGTGTTACGTGTGTATCATCTGGCCGAGCGTATCGGCCGAAGCGAAGGAGCGGACATGGCGGTGCTGCGAACAGCTACCCTGCTGCACGACATCGCCCGCCCGGACGAGGACAGCGGTCGAGTGCCGGATCACGCCGTCGAAGGCGCTCGCCGTGCCCGGGACATACTAAATGGACAGCCGCCAGAGTTTGTTGAAGCGGTTGCCCACGCCATCCAGAGCCATCGCTTTCGAGCAGATCGCCGACCTCAAACGTTAGAAGCTCAGGCCTTGTACGATGCCGACAAGCTCGATGCCATCGGCGCGGTGGGCATTGCTCGCGCCTTCGCTTACGGAGCCCATCAAGGCCAGCGGCTGTGGGCTGAACCTGATGGCAGGGAGCACACAGCGATGAAAGAGTTCACCGTCAAGCTCAGCAAGGTAAAGGACACCCTTTTCACCGGAACTGCCCGCGCTATTGCTGAGGATCGTCACGACTATATGGTCAAGTTCTTCGACCGGATGGCGGCTGAGGTCGCTGGTGAGCAGTAGGGGTACTGGGAAAACCGGATGTCTGATACCAACATCCCAAAGCCAACACTGGATGAGGTGCGCCGTGCCCTGTCACGCCCCCTGCCAGGCCTGGACGCCCATCTCAAGATGGCACCCCAGCCGCGTCCGGGACGGTATCCGGACTTGGCCCTGCCGAACAACTTCCGCGAAGGTGGTGTCCTCATTCTGCTCTACCCGCGCAGTGAACGTCTCCACTTGGTCCTCACCCGTCGCACTGAGACGGTCCGTTCGCACAAAGGACAAATCTCGTTACCGGGCGGCAAACGCGAAGGAGGCGAGACCCTGGTTCAGACAGCGCTGCGAGAGACTTGTGAAGAACTGGGCGTTCCCCCAGATGAGGACACCGAAGTGCTTGGACAGCTGTCCGCGCTTTACACGCCACCCAGCAACTACTGTATCCACCCCTTTGTCGCACACCGATCCGTCGTGCCGGTCTTCAACCCCGATCCCGTCGAGGTAGCTGAAGTTCTGGAGGTACCGCTGGCTACCTTACTGAACCCTGCCATCCGAAAAGTGGACTACTGGCCAGACCCCGTTTTCGAATCTCGCCGCCGCGTCCCTTTCTTCGACGTCGACGGACAGGTGGTGTGGGGTGCTACGGCGATGATTTTGAGCGAATTAGTGACACTGCTGGAAGATGAACGAGGCGGATGAGGAATCCAGAGACAGGCAACAGGACAGAGTTTCTCACAAAGAAGGCATGACGGATGCCTGAGTTACGCCAGAACATCGCAACCAAGGAATGGGTCGTCATCGCCACCGAACGCGCGAAACGCCCTGAAGACCTTGTGCAACCACCGCGCCCATTGACCGGAGACCGGCCCGAATGGGAGGAGGATTGCCCCTTCTGCCCAGGCAATGAGGAACTCGACCTGGAAGTGATGCGCATCCCGGAATGCGGTCCCTGGCAACTGCGGGTGGTACGCAACAAGTTCCCGGCGCTACAACTCGAAGGGGAGCGCCAGCGCACATTCGAGGGCGTACACCGTCAGATCAGCGGCGTGGGCTACCACGAGGTATTGGTCGAATCTCCTCTCCATAACACGTGTCCGGCTCTGGAGTCAGCCACCGAAGTCTCACTGATGCTGGAAGCCTTCAAGATCCGAGGGAGAGAGATTTGCCAGGATCCACGCATAGAGCAGATCATTTATTTTGAGAACCACGGCGAGCGGGCTGGCACCTCGCTGGCCCACCCTCACACCCAACTGATCGGCTTGCCCATTGTTCCCTACAGCATCCGCGCGCGTGCTGAAGAAGCGCGCCGTTACTTCGACGACACTGGACGTTGCGCGCTGTGCCATATGTTATCCGACGAACTGGAGGAAGACCAGCGCGTGGTGGCAAAGAGCAAGTGCTATGCAGCCTTTATCCCCTATGCTGCGTTATCCCCCTTCCACATATGGATTCTGCCGCGCCGCCACGAATCAAGTTTCCTGAACGCTACCGCTCACGAACTGGCAGACCTGGGAGCGTTACTACGGCAGGTACTGCGCAAGCTCTACGTGGGGCTGAGAGATCCTGATTATAACTACGTCATCCGCTCCGCTCCACTCCACGACCTGGGCACTGAATACCTTCACTGGTACGTGACCATTGTACCGCGCGTCACTCGCTCAGCTGGCTTTGAGCTGGGCAGTGGCATGTTCATCAACGTGGCACTGCCGGAGGCCAGCGCCGCCTTTCTACGAGAAGTGGACGAGCTCGCCCCCCCTCCACAATAGGCCCAGCAGGGCTGGTGCCCCCAAGCTCAGCGAGATACCAGCAAGTCTAGGCCAGCCTCCGGGTAACGCTGACCCGGGTATGAATGTCCCGCTTGGCCAACTCGGCGAAGAAAGGTTCTGGGTCGACGGCCGCTTCAGAAGGGAAGACGCCTGCCTCCCAGATGCGGCCAGATGCCAGCCAATGGGCGATAATGGCCGGCGCTACACCGGTAGGTCGAGAGCCGACGGCGGTTAATGTCCCTAAGCGATAGGTCACTCGCTCCCCATCCTGCGTCCCAGCCACTTCGGTGACGATTTCCTTCCTCCAGTCAGTAGGGTCAGCAGGTTCGGCCAAGAAGGCATTGAGAGGGGGCGTGTAAGGCGCCATCAGCTTCACCAGTAAGTCACGCGGCCTGACCGACACACCTTTCACCTCCACCGGCTCGCCGCTGGCAAAGCCTACGTCCGCGAAAAGCTTGATTTTGAGCAACGCCTCTTCCGAAATCCCCCAGTAGTTTATTTTGAAGAAACATTCCCGCACGCCTTTGTTGGCAAACGTAAGCGGCAAAGTAGCCACCTCGGAATGGAGTGACAGATGCACCTTCAGCAAGCCAATTGGCGGCTCAAACCAATACTCGCCAGGTTCTGCTAGCGGCTCACAGGCGATGAACTCGCCATCGCGGTAGACCATGGGGGGCATGGTCAACTCATCGATGATGGTCGGGACGGCATAGCCGAAGAAGATGTCGTCTCCAGGTGGAGGCTTGATGCCATCGTAGATGTGGATGGTCTCAATGGTGTCCAACCGCTGGGCGGCGTAATGCGCCTGTACATTGGGGATGCCGGGCGCACTTCCCATACCCAGGACAGCCGTAATACCTGCCGCCTGGAACCGCTCGTGGAGCTCCAGCTGCCGGCGGGTGGTGTGAAACAGGCCACCCAGGTCCACGTAGTGAACCCCAGCCTCCAGGCAGGCTTCCATCACAGGTAGGTTGAAGTAATAAACGGTGGCGTTGAGCAAACTACCAGCGCCTTTCAAGACAGAAACCAAAGATGCGTGGTCGGTGGCATCGGCGGATTGCACCTTGACCTTGGGGCTGTCCAGGATGGCAGCCACTTGCCGAGCCAGTTCCACATCCAGGTCAGCGATGGTCACCTGGTCTACTTCGGGGTTCAGAACCAGATCACGGACGGCGTAACGGCCCATCAGGCCAGCACCGCCCAGCACTACGATGTTCATGGCAGCCTTGCCTCCTATTGAATAGATGTTTGTTAAACCTCAAAAGGGAAGAGGGTCAGAACTATTGATAAATCGAAGACCGAGCTTCTCATACTCGGCGAAACGCTTCTGGGCTATGGCGTGGAAGTCGACTTCGGGATGTATGACTGGAGAAGTGCAGTCTTTCAGCACATATATCTTTTTGAGTTGATCGGGACGATCTCGAAATACCGCTACCAAGTCTTCGGCTGTTTCCAGAACGCAATGGCTCTCTGCCTCTCCTGCGACAACCAGGTAGTCATATTCGGCCAGGGCCTGGATGAAATCTGTGCTCAGCGTGCCCTGCGGCTCTTCAGGAACCTCGATCTCAGGCTTCAATATAGAGTAGTGCTCCGTCTGCGGAATGCTTCCTTTGGTCCACCACGTCGGCTGGCTTCTGCGGGCTATCGAATGCCAGAAAACAGCCGACCATAGTTCAGGGTCCAGAGCATTACCAATCGCGCCAATCGGAACGTGGTAGGGCCAGATGGTAAGCTGCTTCTTGGCGTGTTGTTGGAGGCTATTCACATATTGAGCAGACCAGTCAGGTTTGAACAACGGACGCCACTTCCCCCTTTCGACATCCTCAGCCGAGATAATCGTAAAAGGGGCAGGATGTTTTGCGTCGGCGTCCACCCACCAGGCTGGATGAAAGATCTGAAACGGATAGTGTGAGTCCAGGGAACAAGTAATGTGGGAAATGCGTTCTGCATTGCTGTATATAAACTCAATGAGCCTTCTCAGGTCGCCAGGTGCGCCCGGAACGAAAAGCGTTCCCCCATCGTGGCAGAAATCAACCTGCATATCAATGATCAGCAGGAGTACCTTGACGATATCTTCCTCGACGGGGGGCAAGCCTGCTGCTCCGGCATGGGCTGCGATGATTGACACATCCGGATAAAAGAGCGTTCCTATGCGATTCGGATCGTAAAAATCTGGTATTTGTGCCATTGGCGTTCCCTCCTTAGTCAGTACGCCATCACACGGATTATGCCTGCCGGTCCCTATGAGGGGCAGGTCCCCTCTGGGGAATGTGCGGAGGAGCGTGCCCATGAGGGCCATATGCAGCTTATCGGAATCTCTGTGAGGGGGCACTGGCTATCATTTCTCGTATGGGCTAATGCTAAGTTCTATCCTTCAACGGCCTAACCACTCCTCCAATTGGCCCCGAGCCCGCTCGGGATCAGCGAAGTGGATGCCCTGCATTCCCAGCTGACGAGCAGCGTCGACGTTCTCGATGAAATCATCCACAAAGATGGCTTGTGGTGGTGATACTCCAAGCCGCTCCAGTGCAACGTAGTAGATGCGTGGGTCGGGCTTCATCACCCCCACCTCCGCCGAAGTCACAAAGATATCAAAGCAATTGGCAATACCGAGTTCTTGGGCCATAGCCCGCCCGTCACGAGCCCAATTGTTGCTGAGCATGCCGGTTCGGTAGCGAGAGCGCAACCCCCAAATGTAGTCGCACAACTCCCGGTCAAGTCGGTCACCGGCCCAGAAGTCGCGCTTCAGCGCCGCCAGTTCCTCCGGGCTCAAACCCAGGTGATCCGCGACCCAGGTCCATACCTCCTCCAGAGAAGCCTGGCCCAACTGGGCCTTGCGCCCCAGTTTGCTATCGAAGACCAGCCCAGCCAGGCTGCCCGCCTTCAATCCCAGCCGTGTTTCCCAAGTTCGCCGACCGCTCTGATCGTGGGTGCGAAGCAACACTCCCCCAACGTCAAATACCACGCCTTTTATCATAGGTGCGTCCCTCTCTGTGATCGTACTACACCATGATGGGAGTTGTCAAGCCTCACACACAGGACAAGGTTTCCAGTTTGGTGATCAAGATTCCAAGCCTGTCGCAGGTGCCTGGAGCGCCCAGCTGAGGGTGGGGCGATTTAAGTTGTTTTGCAATAACGGTCTTTCGTGTGTATAATAATTCTTGCTGTGGGTCTGTCACAAATTCTGGGCAGCTGACACATCCCTACCTGGAGAATTGGGACGCGCCCTTTGTGGTTTAGGAGGTGCTTTGTTGCGGACGGGGAAGATAGTATGGGGACAGTTGACGAAGTTAAAAGCCGGCTTGACATCGTAGAGCTTATTTCGGGTTATGTGCCGCTTAAGAAAGCAGGTCGCAACTACAAGGGGTTGTGCCCGTTCCATGCTGAAAAAACTCCCTCATTCGTAGTTTTCCCCGATACGCAAACCTGGCACTGTTTCGGCGCGTGCGGCACAGGTGGTGATGTGTTCCGCTTCATCATGCAGGCCGAGGGTATGGACTTCTCTGAGGCATTGCGGGAATTGGCTCAGCGGGCCGGCGTGCCTCTCTCCCAGCCAACGCCTCGATCAGAGGCAGCCGACAGGCAGCGTGAAAAGCTACTGGAAATCCATTCAGCGGCCGCCCAGTATTTCCACCATCTGCTGCGACAATCAGAAGAAGGCGCCCATGCCCGGGAATACGTCGCTGGCCGGGGATTCAGTTCCGAAACTGTTGGACGATTTCAGCTTGGTTTTGCGTTAAATACATGGGAAGGATTAAAGAGTCATCTGACAGGCCGAGGCTATTCGGAAGCTGATTTGATTGAAGCCGGCCTATTGGTGAAGAAGGAAGAAACTGGCAGCAGCTACGACCGTTTTCGCGGGCGACTCATTATTCCTATCCGTGATATGCAGGGGCGTGTCATTGCCTTTGGAGCGCGAGCCCTCGACCCCAATGACGTGCCCAAGTATCTGAATTCGCCCCAAACTCCGCTCTTTGACAAAAGCAGCACCTTATTTGGGCTGGACCTGGCCAAGAAGGCCATTCGCAAGAACGACCAGGCAGTCATCGTCGAGGGCTATATGGATGTGCTGTCAGCCCATCAGCGAGGGCACGCCAACGTGGTCGCAGGCATGGGTACAGCACTGACCGAGGCACAACTTAAACTGCTGAAACGTCTCACCCAGAATTTTGTGCTGGCCCTGGATGCTGATACGGCTGGGGACGCTGCTACTCTGCGGGGGATCAACCTGGCACGCGAATCGTTGGATCGTCAAGCTGTGCCCGTGCCCACCGCCCAGGGATTGGTTCGCTTTGAAGCTCAACTCGACGCCGAGATTCGCATCGCCACCTTGCCCTCAGGCCGTGACCCGGACGATATCTTGCGTGAGACCCCTGAGGTGTGGCCGGAGATTATCAAAGAGGCATTGCCTGTCGTGGACTTCTACCTGCAGGTGGTGTCGGCTCAGTATGATTTGACTACAGGCAAGGGAAAGAGTGCGCTTGTACGCGAAGTATTGCCACTGCTGAGGGAAATCAGGGACCGCGTGGAGCGTCAACATTACATAGGCCGATTGGCGCGGCTGGTGAAGGTTGACGAGCGGGCCCTGCTGATGGAGCTGGATGACGACTCCCGCCCAGCTGTGCCTCGCCGACGGCCAGCACCCAAAGTCCAGACTACGGCCGAGGTTGCGGCAAGCGAACAGAAGCAGATCTTCGGCCTGGAGGAGTACTCACTGGCAGCCATCTTGGGCCAACCAGAGTCCCTGATAGCCGCCAATGATGAACTTCTCAGTCTAGACTTGGCTCCCATCTCGGAGCAGGATTTTCGGCGCACAGAGATCCAGCAGCTCTTTCTGCTGTTGCCAGAATGGAATGAGGCAGAACCTCCGCCTACCAGTTCCTACGGAGAGGAACAACAAAGCGGGGCGCTCGTCGAGTATCTTACCCAGCGGTGCGATCCCCTGCTGCAATCACACCTGATTTATCTGCTCGAACAGTGGGAGGCATTGCCACCCACCGCGCCTGAGGTACTGGCGAAAGATCTGGTAGGCCGGATTCTCCTGATCCGGGGCCAACATCTGCAGGAGGAGGTCGCCAGCCTGCGCTTCCTCCAAGATGAAGCGGAAGAGAGTCACAACGAAGACCAACAACTCCACTATCAAAGGTTGGTAAACGCCGCCAAAGAGCAATTGCGATCGATTCATTACGCGATTGACCGGCGCTCCATTCTAGGACGCCGTCGCGCAGAGGCAGAGCGCTTTGGGGCCATACGTGTTTAGGGTATTAGTATTTGAAGACTAGTCGCTGATACAGGGAGTGGATTATGACCAGGCGGTCGAAAAGCAGCGACACGCGCTTGGAAGAGCCCCTTTCCGACGGTCAAGGCAAGGGAGAAGAACAAGATATCGAGGAAGACACCGCTCTGGACGACCTTCCCGATGACGGGGAGGAAGATGCCGAGGTCTCGACAACACTCTATAAAAAGATGCTTGAAACAGGTCTTGAAGTTGTAGAGGAAGAGAAGCTGAAGGGCAAAGGCCTGGCCGACATAGAGGAACCAGCCGATGAAGAATTGGACCAGGTTGAAGAAGAGTTAGAGAGCGAGGCGGAACAGCAGGCTGAAGATACGCTGGAACTGGACGGTCCTGAGGTAACCAGCGACCCGGTACGGATGTACCTGCGGGAAATCGGCCGGGTGAACCTGCTCACAGCCGAAGAAGAGGTGATGCTGGCTCGCAAGATACAGCAAGGTTTGCGAGCCACCAAGCAACTCGAGAAAGATGGCCTGGATCCTGCCAAAGTCGAAAAACTGAAGCGGTTGGTCGATCAGGGCGAACAGGCCAGGCGGCGTCTGGCCGAGGCAAATTTGCGCCTGGTTGTTAGCGTTGCTAAGCGATACATCGGGCGCGGTATGAACTTCCTGGATCTGATCCAGGAAGGCAATATCGGCTTACTGCGAGCCGTTGAAAAATTCGACCATCGACGCGGTTACAAGTTCTCAACCTACGCCTCGTGGTGGATTCGCCAGGCCATCAGCCGGGCCATTGCCGACCAGGCGCGCACGATTCGTATCCCGGTTCATATGGTCGAGACGATCAATCGCCTCATCCGCACCCAGCGTCGGCAGCTCCAGGAACTGGGGCGAGAGCCTACGTCGAAAGAGATTGCACTGGAGATGGATTTGCTCTCCGAGGATGATTTGCTGCTCATTGAGCACTCACAAGTCACCGGCGAGCCACTCGACCCGGCAGTAGACAGACGCTGGCGGCGAGCGGCAACCAAGGTGCGCCGCATCATACGCATTGCGCAAGAGCCAATGTCACTGGAGACCCCCATCGGATCCGAGGAAAACAGCTACCTGGGTGACTTCATCGAAGATGAGAGCGTAGTCGGCCCGGTGGACGCAGCCTCCAAGCAGCTGCTCAAGGAGCAGATGCAGGATATTCTTGACTCGCTCAGCGACCGAGAGCGGAAGGTGCTGGAGATGCGCTTTGGACTGCTGGATGGCCAAGGCCACACCTTAGAGGAGGTGGGCCAGGAATTTGGTGTCACCCGCGAGCGCATCCGGCAGATCGAAGCAAAGGCGCTGCGCAAACTGCGCCACCCGATCCGGAGCCGTAAGTTGAGGGATTATCTGGGATAAACCCCACTTGACACTTCCTGCCACGACACAGATCTACGCCCCTTTATGGGGCGTTTTCTGTCTACTATGCAGCGGGCCAGTAAGCAGCATGTAACGTGCAGAATATGTCTGGAGCGACTGCCGCATTAGCGCGGCTGCAAACGATAAACGGTCATATTGGCCCGGCCTTGATCTAGGGTCCACGCAAAACCGGTAGCATAGATCTCCTCCAGGCGCGGGTCACCCGCCATGCGCCGGTAGGCATCCGACCAATCGGGGAAGAAGACCACGTAGTCAGCCCCCTGGGCCTGCATGAAGTCTATCAAGCGAGCCTCATCGGTGATGAAGGGGATGACCTCGGGGGTAACCAGGCCGGCCAGGTCGAGCAGGGGGCGGGGGGTGAAGTAACCAATGGCCCCGATGTCGTGGACGGCGATGAGGCCGTCCGGCGGCACATTGGCTTCCAGCCAGCGCGCGATGGCCACCATTTCTCCCTGGATGAAGCCGACGTCGGCGGCGTAGGCACGCGCACCGAGTACCAAGAAGGCCAAGAATAGCAGAAGCGTCGAGGCCATCAACACCCGGCTGAAGACACGCCGCAGCAGAGTCCGAGCCTGGGGGCGTAACAAATAGGCTGTCCCGCCTACACCAAGCAAGATGAAGAACGGAATGACCGGTATCTGGTAGCGGCCGTGTTGATAAGTGACGGGCAAGCGCAGCGCATAAAGTGCCAGGTGAACGAACCACCAGGTAGCGGCCAGAAGAACGCCGTAAGCCGCCTGCCCTTTCCCCGGTTCACGTGCGACAGGGGCACGAAGGCTGAGGATGGAGCGCCATACCGCGTACACAAAGCCAGGCAGCAGGAGCACCAGTCCTCCCACCAAAGTGACGCCGGCCATCATCAGCCCACGCCGCCAAGGGGAATATAAGGTGAGAAGCGCGCGATACTCTTCCTGCTTGGCGTAAAAAGTGTTGGGGAATGGCAGGCCCGTGGTCGTGTAGTGGAATAGCAGGTAGGGGATGAGCGGCAAGGCGAATCCGATGCCGATAGCTATCCAGGTTCGCAGCAGAAGACCGAGCGTGCGTCGCAACCGCCAACCCAGCGCCAAGCCGATCAATCCAACCAGGCCCAGCCCCTCCGGACGGGTCAACACCAACAGGCCCCCTACGACCCCCAGCCCCAACCAGAGACCTGAGGCTGACAACCTTCTGTCATCCGCGAGCATCAACCGGCTATCGGCAGCGAGCCACAGGTCTACAACGAGAACCGAAAGCCAGGTGTAGAGCATAGTCTCCATGCCCGACACCGAGGCCCACACCAGGTGCCATTCCAAGACACACAGGAGACCTACCACGGGACCAGCCCACGGCCTATCCGGGAAGAAGCGCCCCGCCAGCCGGGCGGCTGTCCAGCCCGTCAGGCCCAATGCAGCGATGCCCAGCCCATAAGCCCAGGCCTGGTAAGGCAAGCCCAGCCAGTAGCCCAGGCTGAGCAGCAGACTCCAGAGGGGCGAGGTGGAACCGGCACTGGTCTGGCCAGGCACAAAGGCCCACTGGCCGGTGGTTGCCAAATTGCGGGCGTAGGTCTGGTGTATCCAGGCGTCGTCCAGGGGGAAGCCCGATACTCCGTACCCCAATGCCGCCACCAACAGATAAAACCCACCGACCAGCGCTGTCAAGCCCAGCCACAGGGGCAAGGCACGAGCACTCCCCCACGATATATGCTCAAACTGCAAACGCACTCTTGCGATCATGTGTTATGTCAATTTACCCAGCTACACCCTTGACCAGCAATACATTGGCAACCACCCACAAGGTGCTGTAGTTTAGCACCCGTGAAGACCGGCGCAGCGCGCCGTAGAGAAGCATACTCACCACCAGCCCCTGGGTCAGACGCAGCATAGCTGCCGGCTCGCGGAAGGTCGAGTTGGGCAAAAACAAGATCAGTATGCCGTGCAACAGAAGACAGAAAAGGAAGGGATGGGACTCGCCCCGGCCCAGGTCCCGTAGACTTAGAAAAAGCCCGGCTACCGCGGGCAACACCGACAGCGGTACGACAATCAACGAGATCAGCATAAAAGCGTTGACATCCACTCCGGCGATTTCCAGCCAGCCTCCCAGGGGAACCAAGCTAAAGGGCGTGGCCCCTGCCCCACCCGATCCGACGCCAAAATCCCCTAACCACGACCAAAGGAGAAGTTGATACGCAGCAAAGGGTACGGCCGCCGCCCCCAAGGCGACGGTCCAACGCCAGGCACGGCGCTGGAGGGTATAAAGCATATAAGCGGCCAGGAAAACGAGCGCCGTCTCTTTGGCCAACGCGGCCAGGCTGAAGGCCAGCACAGCCAGCCAGCGTCGTTCCCTGGCCCAGGCTAGCATGGCCCACATCACCAGCGCCTGGGCCAGGGGCTCGTTCAGGTCAGCCCGCAAGGCCAGTAGCTGGGCACCATACAGGCCGTAGACCAACGCATACCAGCGACTTGCGCCCAAATCGACCAGGAGCCGCTCGGTGGCCCAGGTGCCCAATCCAATTGCGGCCAGGTTGACAAGGATGAGACTCCACGGGATCAACTCCGGCCGGCCCAAGGCCAGCAGCCGGGCCAGCATCGGGTATAGGATACGTTGATAGCGGTAGGCCGGCACGTCCAGATAGGGCACGGCAGCCAGTGGTCTGAGCGCGATTTGATAGGCAAATTGGCCGTCGTAGCCCTCAGTGCCCTGGGGATCACCTTCGCTGAAGCGGGTGCCCAGCACCGCGAAGGCCAGCGGGTCGCCGCCAGCGCTGATGAGCACGCCCGATACGTATATGAGGCACACTAAAACGACCACGAGTGTGGGTGTTATGTAATAACGTAATGTCATCCCGTCGATTTGTCTCGGTCGATGTGGTGGACGATCTACTGAGCAACTAGTGAGTTTGTAGCGCAGCCTCCCGGTTTGGCCGGTAGAGCAGCACCATGCTTCTGGCTTATTGTGACATAGGGCTTCCATCGGAGCGTTTCATCAACTCCGAGACACCAAGAATATTGGCAGAAATCAGTCCAAGCAGCAAAGGCCAGCCCGGAGAAAAGAGACGCTGGATCACAGCCGCCGCGAGTGCGATTTCGCTCGGCACGCCCAGTTGTGTCAATAGCAAAGTGAAACTGGCATCACGGACACCCAGGCCCATGGGGATCATAGACAGATTGCCAGCCGTGAGTGAGATGGTGAGCACCGCAAGCAATGCCAGGGGAGACACTTTAACACCAAGGATACTCAGAACCAGCCAAAGACGCATCGTTTGCAGTCCCAGTATTAGCAGGTCGAGGACCACAACGCCGACAAGCTTTGCCGCCGGCAATTGCCGTAACGCCCCTTGAACACGCTTGACAAAGTGGACAAGCTGTGTAACGGCATTCGAAAAGGGAGATCTCGCGAAAAAGGGCTGAATACTCTCAACTCGCACTCGCAGAACGAACAGCAGGGCGACCACCAAAACCGAGATCAGAATAATCGGCACTTTCAGCCCTAGAGCGGGAAAGATGAGAGCAGTGCCAGCAATGGCAATGAACGCAGGCGTCAACATACCAACCATTACTTCCACAGTGATCAGAGCTGTCCCCGTAGATACGGGGATGCCCATGAAATGTTTGTATAGGTAGATGCGCAGCGGGATGCCGACTCTGATTGGTGTAACGTAGTTCGCACTCAGGCTGGCGGTCAACACCAGATAGGTTTGTCCGAATGTTGTCTTGTAGCCACTAGCTTGTATCAAGATGTAGACAGCTAGAGAATAGAACCCGATGCTAAGTACTGATAACAATAGAATCAGCGTTAGGTAGAATGGTCCTACCTCCCGAAACTGCGTTAGGTCCACATCGCGCAGCAGGTAGATGAGCATGATTGCGCTAATGATGAAGAGCGCAAGAACCACACCGACTACAAGCCGCGAATGGACGCGCGAACCAAATCTCAATTTATGATAGATCGGACTTTGCGACTTAGCCACAGTACCTTATGTCCCCCACATGATTACTCACCTCACTCACCTTGGCCGTCACGCACCAGCTAGCGAGCGCACTTGGTGCGATGGCGAGCTACCTAGCCCGTTGTCCAGCCAGGTAACTTGCTGGACTTATCGCTAAGTTGCTAACGGCTTCGCTGTGATTTTTGCGATCTTAAACCTAACTCATTTTCTCAGCAGTGATAACGTATCCATCCGACAAGTCACGCCCATTAAACAGGCAAGACAATAGGTTTAAAGGATAGACTGTATGTTTATTGCAGATGACTCCCAACAAGCTAGTTAAGAAGTTGACCTGAATAAATCCGCTTTGCTGTATTTGCCTGTCTTTACTCCACTTCACCCGGCTATCATATTGAAACCACGCTAACAGGATCCGAAGCAATCTCAGGATATTCAAGAATGGAAAGCCGTAGGAGACAACGCAAATATTCTGAAATCCTTGATCTGAGAGAATATTAATAATCCGCTGCTTCTCATACCTCCTAAAATGGCCGACGATCTCATCATGCTTCGACCAGTATTTCATTCTTGAAGGCACCGATAGAACAAGTTGGCCTTGGTCGTTCAACAGATCATGGGCTATGCTCAAGAAGTTGCCATCATTTTCGACGTGCTCCATTACCTCACAGGCAACTACGCAATCATATTTTAATTGGAGCTGGGTTACTGATGTGAAAAACTCCCCAATCATTAAATCGAGGTGCTCCTTTAGCGGTTCCTCTAAGTTGTCATAGCGGTCTTTTACTTGGAGATTATAGTCTATCAACGTGCCCCTTTTGAAATACCCCAGCAGATCTACGGCCAGATAAAGATTGCCCGGGCCTATTTCCAAGAAACTAGTCCCTCTTTTCACCCTTCGGAGTATCTCATATCGTCGAAATAGAAACCGCGGTGGATAGTATCTTATCATTGAAACAGAACTTGAATACTATTCTGGATTCTGTCCACGGAGAATTCTCTCCTGTACAACCCCCATCCCTGGTTTCCTATTTCACCTAGTTTGCTTCTGTGGTGAAAACACCAGACGATGGCATCAGCGAGTGCCTGTGGGTTACCTTGGCATACTAAAAGACAATTCCTTTTGTCCTCAAAACCATAATCATGGTCAATTTCGCCGATAATGGTCGGTTTTCCCATCGCCAGAAATTGGAAGGTTTTTCCTGTCACCACTCGGCGGGCTTGTCCGGTATTTCCAAAGGGGCCCCCAAGGCAGATATCCGCTCTCTGTATCCACTTTGGCAGTTCTTCATAGTCAACCCATTCCCTGTGCTCAACATTCTCAAGTTCAAGCTCACTCATCATTTGATGGAAATCAGCAAGGTCCTTTCCGCGACCACCAAGCAACGTAAACTGAATCGGGAGATCTCTTATGATAGATGCAGCCTTCAGCATGATGTCGATACCGTGCAGAGGCAAGAAGGATCCATAAAAGAACACCTGAAAAGAATACTGTCCGTCCGCGCGCTCATACGAAGGCGATTTCTTGAATAAATCCTCATCGGTGCCGACGTGAACAGGGCAGATTTTTTCGGGATCTATTTGAAATAACTTGGCGAAGTATTCCTTATTAATTGCCGTATCGACTAATATCTTATCAGAGCACCAAAGAATTGATCTTTCATAAGCATAGACCACTCTGTCGGCTAGCCCGCCCTTTTTGATTCGCTGGGCCTCATTTAGCAGGCTGTCGTAGGGAGACATCATGTGATCTAAAATAAGAGGCTTACCAAGGGTTATTGCGCGGACTATCCAAAAGATTTCATACCCCCGAAATCCTAAGACGTAATAATCAGGATTACTCTTAATTCTAATGACAAGCAACTTCCACAAGGTCTCAAAGTAACGAAATATCCCGATAGAACTATTTAGTGCCGGATACAACACTAATCCGTCAATTCTTTTCAACGCATCCATCAAGGTTTTTGTTCGGACATAACTTGGAAAATAGTAACATAGGACATAGCAAACTTTCATTTTTCTCTATTCGATTCTATCTACGAAGTCTTTGCCATCACTGTTGTATGCTGAAGCGCCAAGCTCACGGTTAGCGCCAGTAATCTCACTGCGTTCAAAGCGTAATTGTGCCACTTGCTCCGACACTAACCCAACCATAAAGATCAATACAGCCATCGTCATCAGCATGGCTGAAGTGGGACCGTAGCGCGCTTTCAACACAACCACTTTAAAGAGACCATAACCAAATCCCAACAGGAACATCAGGACACTGGCCGGGACGAACACCTTCAGCGGCGAGAATAAAGTGGCGATTTTGAGGATGATCAAGAGAAATCGAGACCCATCTCGAAGGAGTTTGATCTTGCTCCTGCCTACCCGCTGTGCAGCCTTGATGGGTACATAGGCCAGGCTGTAGCCCGAGCGTACCGTCGCCAGTGTGATGGTCGTTGGGTAGGAAAATGTATTAGGCAACAAGTAGACAAAGCCACGGGCAATATCAGCTTTGACCGCTCTAAACCCGGACGTCAGGTCTTCAATCTTGCGTCCGCAAACGTAGGTTGCGAACCAATTGAATATGCTGTTTGCAACGTCTCGATGTACATGGGTTTCTGACGCGGGGGTGCGGGCCCCTACTACCATATCATAAGGCCCCAATTTTTCAAGTAGACGGGGTATGTCCTCTGGGGCGTGTTGGCCATCTCCATCGAGCATCACCAGCACTTCGCCACGAGCGTTGCGGATGCCGGTCTTCACGGCGGCACCGTTGCCAACGTTGTAAGGATGAGAAATAACGCGTGCGCCGACATAGTGCGCACGCTCTGCCGTGGCATCCTGAGATCCATCGTCCACTACAATGATCTCATAGGCACGCCCTAGATTCTCCATCACGCTGTGGGCACGTTTGATCACCGAGGCAATTGCCTCAGCCTCATTGTAGGCAGGTATGATAAGGCTGAATGCCGGCATTGGTTTCAGATGGGTGGCCAAACGCCCTGCTGGAGCTGGTTGTATGGTTTTCATAGTCGCTTACTCTCACAAAACACATTTCACCAAACTTCACCGATGCTGAGCAAACCGGGCTCGTTGCTCGTCAGAATTCTGCTGGCCCTCCGCACCTGGACACCTCTGCTGAGATACCTCTAACCTATTCAAGTCGGAGAGGATACATGATCGTCTTTCAAAATAGGTTCCTACCTGCATGTTAACTCAAACACACTTACCCTCTCGTCGCGATAAATCTCTTCTGTACATGCTGGGCGAAACTCGTGTAGAAAGAACCGTGCGGCCTGGCGGTGCTGCCCAGAGGTATCAATCATTAGAGAATAATCCACATCTTCAGTGCTGAAAAGGAGATGGGTCACATTCATATCCCGTAACCCAGCGACCACAGACGAGACGCTGGCCGACGGCTTGGTCAAATCTACCCACTTTTTTCGGAGCCAATCTGGCAGACAGCGTTCATCACAATAGTAGCCTCGGGCATCCCACAGCATGAAGACCCGCGCCTCGGGGGGCAAATTAGTTTGCACAAACTGTTTCGCTGCATAGTCGCTCACTTCGCGGCGTAGAAAGCTATCTTTAGACTCCAATCCGACTACAACATCAAGCGGCTGAACATCCACAAAGAAGAGGATTGAATAGATCAGGGACGTCACCAGCATACCGCCGATGAGGCCCATCCCAAGGACCCATCCCCATCTACGCAACGAAGGGCGTGCTATCAGGCTCAGCAAAACACTGCTGGCAAGTAAGCTGAGGCCAGGCAAAGCTGGCAATAGATAGCGAAAGCGCCCGTGCGCGACTAGGGCCCAAAAGACATAGCGTAACAATGTCAAGCCCGCCAACCAATCTATAGCTTTGGGCCTGCGATTCCAAGGATAAAGGAAAACCAAGGGGAAAAGCAGACTTGGGAATTCAATACTCCCGTATACCCCCACGAACTGTGTCCGATGGACATACAGATGCCAGGGCAAGGTTAAATAGTCCCAGAAGCCAAAAGTATCGTGAGTAGCCAACGACATTCCTACGCTGCTCCCGAAGTAGGGATACACGGGATTGCCCAGCCACCACCAGTTCTTGACAAACCAGGGTGCGCTCACCAGCAGCGCTGTCCCCCCAAAAAGGATAGCCGAAACCAATATCGTTCGCCGGCCTTGTGCCCGTGTATGCCATAGAATCCAAAGTCCGATGGCGGCTGCTCCTCCAAATGCCAGGTACTTGCTTCCCAATGCCAGACCGATTATCAGACCTGCCAGCACCAACCAGCGACGCTGGTCACGGGCCGCCCACAGAATTGCCGCGTAGACGGCCAAGAACTCATACAAGGCCCAGCCCATATCTATATAAGCCAGGCCAGCCCAGACCGGAATAATTGGCATGCCGACCAAAATCGCCGCGGCGATCCAGCCCCCCTCTGATCCCAGGAAACGCCGGCCAAGAGCATAAGTCCCCAGAACCAGCAACACGGCATAGGTGAGGTGAATCAATTTCGCAAATGTGTCGCTACCAAAGGCCATGCCGCTGGCAAACAGCAACTCGATAGTAAATGGATAATTGGCAAACACGAAATCTGGCATCGGATACATGCGTCCGGCCTGCAAAAAGAGCTTCGGTGCCTGGAGGTGGTCAATCAGCCCATCAGGGTCCGTCGGAGGTGATAGCGTTTGCAGCAAGGTCAGGACCAAGATCAGCCCCATCACAATCGACAACAGCTTCTTGCCAAACCCGGCCGTTTGCCACGCTTGCAAGCCGTCTGTCAACCACCTTGTTATGCTGTCTGCTATCGCGCTCCAATCTCTCCAGGACCATATACTGACCAGGAGCAGCCAGAGCAAAATCGCCCACGGCCTTAACAACCCAACCAGGCTGATCACGAGTACTCCGTAGGCCAGAATACCTAAGCCCATGGCTAGGCCAAATATAGCCTGCTCAAGGCGCGCCAAACCCTCAAGCTCCAATTTGCGCCCAACCTTCCGCCCCAGTCCTCCAGCCAAAAGCAGGGTCAAGCCCAACATGCCCAGCGCAAAGCCTGAATCCAACAAGGCGCGCGGACCAATGTAATCCATAGGGCGCTCCGGAAAAAGCCAGCGTAGTCCGACCAACAGCACTGTCAATACGACTACGCCCAGCCAGGGCCGTATCATCGCCTATCCGCCTCTAAATACCAGCTTCGGTCTGAAAGAAACGCCGAGGGAATCAGTATCAGTTCCCAGCTCATAAATATACGCCGTTGGCTGTTCATCATTTCTCAGCAGTGGATCGTCCTCCTACCAATCGAGGCATCCCAGCACCTCGGTCTCTAGATCCTCACCAGCACCAACCAATCCAAGGACAACTGTTCATGGCAGCGCGATCTGGTAAATACGAGTGTCTCCCGAAAGCGACACGGCGAGAATCAGCCGAGGATGAGACTCGGCCCCCTCATGAAGTAATGCCAGCGGACCTGGACGATTGTGATCCAGAACTAGGTAACGGGCGCCGTACCGGTCGGCGACAGTTAGCACTGTTTCCACAGGCTCATTGGGCACCATGATGGACGGCCCGCCGCCGTGGTACCAGTAGCTTGGCGGGTCGCCGACCATGACCACTGCATCCCCTTGGTCTTCGGCTGCCAGCCAGTCGACGAGATCGCTGTATCTGGCGCCGCCCTCCCGCGCACTCGGCTCCACGACAACTTTCTGATAGTATAGAAAGCCACTCACCAGCAGTGCCAGACCCACTACGCCGATGCCAAAGACTTGTTTCGCCAGGCCTACATCCCACCCCTGACGGCGAGCCGCTACCCACTCGATCACGATGCCCAGGCCAACCGAGGCAGCCGCGAAAATGAAGGGCAGCAACGCACCCCCGGAGTGGAAGAGCCCCCCGCGCGGCCCAGGAAAGGTGAAGACGAAGGTCATGACCAGGAAGAGAAGGAGGGCATACCAAGTCGCCAGTTGGATGAGCGGGTGCCGTCGGGTCCTCCACCAGCCAATAGGGACGAGCGGTACCAGAAAGATCATACACAAGACAGCCAGGACCGTTTGGAGGTTGAGCCACAGCGCATCCAGCTTGGAACGCAGGATGTTGCTCCAACCCCAGGCCAGATAGGCGCGGGGCGAAAGTTCGCGCCCATAGCTAAACAAGTCGTCGTAGGTAGTCAGCCAGATGGTCTGCGTCCCCGCCGTGGGCAGCAGTGCGCCAGATACAGTCCAGTTGCGGACAAACCAGGGTAGCATAACTAGTATGTATCCTAGAACGATCGATAGAATGTGAGTGATACCCAATCTCCAATCTCTGGCCCCTTCAGGAGACCGGAGAATGGAGATTAGCGTCCCCCCCCAGGCTAACCCGATCGCCACCAGCAACAGAAGGCCGTCGGCCCGTGACAGGTGGGCCAGCCCAACCAGCGCGCCAGCCACCAACGCCCAGCCTACAGCCCTGCTTCCCACCTCTCTCGCCCGGCCTGCCTGCCAGGCGGCGATAAGACACAGACTACCCGCGAGGGCGAAGGGGGCGAAGTTGTCGGTGTGACCCCAAAAGGGCACGTAAAATCCGCTGAAGAGCGTCAGCAACCCAGCCAGCCAGCCGTGGCGGCGTCGACCGGTGATCTGAAGCCCAACCCAATAGCCGACCACCGGTAGCAGCGCTGCGATTACGGCAAAAGGTATCTGCGCCGATCGGTACGACTCGCCCAGCATGGTCAACCCTACCCAAGCCAACACGGTCGGCAACGGCATCCAATATATATGACTGGGATGAGGCAGCCCTGCCGGGTCGTCCAGATAGTTCCACAGGAAGGGCTCGACGAAGCCCTGGCCTCGCACCAGGTTGAGCGCGATATCGTAGCTATAGGCCGCATCCATATAACCAGGCGCCTGGATAGGGATGATCAGCAGCAAGCGTACGATCAGGCTCACGGCAAAGAGCAGTATCATGTCCCGGTGTTGTTTGCTCATCAGGCACACCAGTTATGCGCTTAGGGGCTCTCGCCACAAATGGCAGTGGGAGACACCTCCACCTCATCGGAAACACCGCGCCGGAGCAATAGAAGACCATCTGAGAAGAAAACGGCTCCGTATTCGGATTCAGTCACCAGTCGGCGGGCTGCTGCGCACAGTTCCTCACGATCACCAAAGGGGAAGTAGCTGCTTTGCGTATCAACCGCAACATATTCCGCATTCTCGATTTTCGGAAAGGTGTAGATTTGCGATCGGTTAGCCAGGCGCGGCACCAGCGAGTTCGCCGCAGAGACAGACGTCTGAGGGGGAATTCTATCCAGCATTTGCTCGGCCAGCACGTCGTGCGCATCAGGAGTGGGCCATCGAAAGCCCAATCTCAGAGGGGTGTAGCCGGCCATCAAATGATAAGCCAAGCTGGCACCAACAACGATGATCAGGAGACGGTTACGCCAGACGGAACGCAGCTTGTCATCGCCTTTGCCAAGCCGCCGGCTGAGACAGGCCACACCGCTGATGCTGGCAACAACTATGAAAGGAACAATGGGCGCAGTGTAATGAAACACATCCGGCGTGTAAGTTGCCGGATTGCTGCTCAACGTGTTGATAGCCAGGGAGGGAAGCGCCATGAAAAAAGCCAACGGGTCGAGAAAGGAGGTGAAGGCGACTGGCATCGTCAGTAGCACCCAATACGGCAAGCGGCTTGATTCAAAAGCAACGGCCAACACACGCAGCGGGTGAGTGAGAACGGTGACGATCACTTCGCCCATGCTATCCCCCAGCTCACCGTAGCGGACGATATGGATGTTCTCCCCGATGGGACTGTGGGCAGGTATGATCACAAAGTTGGCCACTACGAACCAGACCAAGCTGACCACCAGCGTGACCACCCCAACCCGCCATTGGCGTTGAACGACCAGGATGTACAAGCCCATCGTGAAAACCAGCAGTGGCATATCTTCTTTGCAACTCATAGCCAGGACCGCCGCGACTCCAAAAGCAATGTATCGCTTCTGGAGAAGAGCCCAGAGCGCAAATGCCAGGAAAGTCGCCGCCAAGGTCACGGCATGGAAGTCAAAGACAACGGCTGCTTGCAGAGCAGGATACATCAGATATACCGCTGCATACAGGACCCCTGCCCAGTCACTTCCCAGCAAATCCCATGCGAGCCAGAAGACCGGCACCGCCCCGGCGGCCACGACGAGCACCTGCAGCACGGTGAGCATCACAGGCGAAGGGAAGGCGGCATACATCGGGACAAAGAGCAACAAGATGGGCTCAAAATGGAGCGCCCAGCGAGACGAGACGTCCTCCATGGTCGTCATAGCCAGAGGCTTCCCACGCAGGGTGTTCCACATCGATTGGCTGACGTTGCCCAAGTCATAGCCAGCGGTGTCGAACGCCGCGTGGCGGAAGACAACGTAGACAATGAAATATAGCACGAAGCCACATAGAATGACGATGAGGCTCCATCTCGCTCTGGAGGAAACGTCAGACTTGGGCAGGATAGCCATCAACCTAAATCACTCGCTTACAGGAGCTTGAACCTTATGGTCCCGTCACTTCATAAATCGTAACTGTGTCATGCCGAAATATAGGTCGCAGGTAGGCGGCTGCTTCCGGGTCGAAGCCACCCATCTGGCGCTCATCCGGTCCGTAGAAAACGTGAGTGATGCCATACCTTTCCAAGATGGCCCTTCGCTCGGCATCAGAGGTCTCGGCCGAGAAGAATCCCGTTGCCTCGGCACGCTTCTGATCCAGAAACGGTGTTTCGAGTTCATGCCCCCAGAACGCCCGCCGTCCGGCATAGGCAGGGATCACGGTGCCTGTGGTGTAAGCCGATAAGACCCTAGCGTCCGGCGATGTATCAGTTCCCAACCAGCGAACACCGATGGAGGCATCAGCGGGCATGTATATTCCCGGCGAATAGGCGAGGATCGAGATCACGATACTCAGCCACACGTATATGCTGCTGATAGCGCTGAAAGCTAACACACCCACCCGAGTCAGGTTTTCGCGGTATACCAGCTTTTCCCTGGAGGCCGGCCGCCAGCGCCCCCAAAGCGGTAGCAGCCAGCCATGTATGCCAGACGCAGCCAGGGCGCACATAGGGATGTGAGCGCCGCTGACCAGCCGGCGCTGGAAGTTGGCCGGCAGGTAAGCTAGTACCAGCGACACGACCACGAGGATCACTGCCAGGCGACCACGCTCCCCATTCCGCCAGGCCCACCATCCCCCGGGCAGGGCCAATATCCCCACCAGACCGTATCCCAGCAGGTAATGCCAAGCGGGCGGCGACAGTGTCAAATTCTGGCTCGAAAACGAGATCCACACTGCATGCCCCCGTAGACCTACCCAGTAGTTGATTACCACTGGCAGAGGGACCACGACCACCAATATCGCAGCACTAGCTGTGGCCAGCGGGGCAGTGCGCCAGCGGCGCGCCAAAAGCCACGCTATGGCCAACGTAGTACCGTAAACCAACGGCATAAATGGAAAGATGAACCCCACTCCCAACGCAGCCACGAGCCCTGGGAGAAGTCGCCGGGGCTCAAGTGTCTCCCAAAAGGTTACCACACTTTGCAGAATAACAAGTAAGAGTGCTACGCCAAGCGTTTGGTGGGGCGACAGGAATAACAAGGCGAAAGTATAGAAATCCAGCGGCCACAGGTCGATGGGCGTGATGCCCCCCAGAGTAAAGGAACCGGTCAACAGCACGACCCACACCCCAAAACCGCTGGCGACTGTCACCAGCAAGAAGGCTGTCCAGCGCCAATTGGGCTTGGGTAATATGAATGCGATGAAACGATAAGCGGTCCACAGCAAGAACGCAGCACACACAACCCGGGCGCTGTGGTACAAGAGCGGTAATGAGAGCCCGGTCAAACGCCCCAGGCGTCCCAACAACGTATAGAACAAGTACAATAACGGGATGCCTGGATGGGGCTCGACCGCATAGGGCAGCCGCGCAGCCCATGCACCTTCGTAGCCCTGCCGCATCTTGGCCAGGTAGCTCATCATGTCCTCGGGATGGTGAGCGGCGCCAGAAAAAGCGTATGTCTCGCTGGGCATCAGGTAGCCCATAACCACCGGTAAGGAGGTCAGGGCCAGGATAATCCCGCCCCAGATGGCTACCCGACGCCACTCGGCCGTCGTGATGGACCCCTCCGCCCCTTTCATCGGCCTGTCCCCCTGGGGCGGATAGCGGTTGGTGACAGGCCAGCCTGATACTCATATAGGTCTAAGTCGTTGAATGAGGTTACGGAGACCAACGTATAGTATTGTTCCAGCCAGGCACGCTGAGGGTGATCGGGATAACCGGCAGCGCCATACTCCTCGATCTCCCGGCGGAAAACGACGAACCACACGCGCTCGTGGCCCAAAGTGGCCGTCGCGATGTCAGAGGTGGCAAAGAGTCCCAATGCTTGCTGAGTGGGGTAGGCCAGCGTATCAGACGGACTGCCCGGCTCATCGGCAATGAATTCCTGGGGCAGCGACCGGTCGTAATAGTGAGTTGGAAAGAAGGTGAGCTTGTTGCTGTGAACAATGACGTCAGCCGGCTGGTAGTGAGCACGCAGAAAAGCGGCGGCTTCGTCGAACGGTGGGCGAGGGAAGTTGGCATAAGTGTAATGATTCATCAACGAAGCCACCATGATCAGCCCTGACAGCGACAGCAACCCCCATTTGACCGGTTTCGGCACCGAGCCAAGGATAAGTACACGCGCGACCAGCACATAATATATCAGCGCCGAAGGTAACAGCGCACGGATGATAAAGACAGGCTGGACCTGAGAGGCAAGGAAAGTAAGCAGCACAGGAGCAACCGTGAGGATCAGGAGCAGGGAGAACACCTCGGGACCCCTTTGGGAATCAGCGGATCTTGGTGACTGAGGTTCAGAGGCCTTGCGCTGGCGGAAGAGTTCGAAGCCAATAATGACCGGTATCAGCAGGCTGAAGAAGAGTGCCGGGGGCAACAGCCAGCCCGGGAGAGACTGGTTATCATAGGCGAAATGGAAGACCAGGATGGTCTGAAGCAGTTCGACCAGGCCTGGTTGCTCCACCCAATACGCCTGCTGAATCTTGCCCAACTGGCTGGGCACCACGATCAGCCAAGGGATGAACAGGCCAATAATGAGCAAGTGTGAGAACAGAAGCGGGCGGAAATTGTGCCAGGGGACACCGCCTGGTCGAAACCAGGTCCATAAGACCCACAAGTCTAGCCCGACCAGGAACATAACACCCAGGTTATGGGCGTATAGGGTCAAGGCCCCGAAGAACCCAAAAGCAAACCAGTTTCCCCAGCCACCATCCGTCCAGGCCCGGAGGAAGAAGTACATCATCGTCAGCGCCGCGAACGCCAGCAAGGCGTACATACGCGCCTCTTGTGAGTAATAGACATGGAAGGGGGCGACCGCCACGACAAGCGCAGCAGCCAGCCCGACGCGCCAGTCAAAGAGACGCCGGCCCAGGAGAAAGGCTATAATGACTGTAGCGGTACCTAACAACACTGAGAGTCCGCGCACGGCAAGGGGGGACTGGCCGAAGATGAGCATCCAAAAGTGCAGCATTGTATAGAAGAATAGCGGGTGCACGTCAGCAGCCGCGCCTTCCACTTGAGTCACCGTGCCGTAGAGCATAGTCTCTAGCGGCTTCTCGGCATAGAGCACGGCGAAAGCCTCGTCGTACCAGAGCGCGCGACCACCCAAGCTTATCAGCCGCAAGACCAAAGCCATGGCAACGATCGCCAGGACCGGCCACAGGCCAACCATCAATCGGGCGAAGGGCCCGTCTTGACGCTCACCGAGACGTGTCACGGTCCCCACTCCGTGAGTTCGTAGGCACGCACATCCCCGTCGTCGTAAGCCAGTCGCAGCCGGGACTGGGCCGCGATCTGTGACTCCACCTCAGGCCAGTCCGGGAAGTCCGTCCGATTAAGCAACACATAGCGCACACCCCAGCCGAGCAGCACATCGAGCGACCGGTCGGCAGGGAAGGTGCGCAGCGCCTCCTCGCGGGTAGTGAAAGAGTCGGGAAAGAAGCTGCCATACCCGCTGGCGATGGGTTTGCCGTGGTATTGGCTGTAATAGAGCTGGGTACCCTCCAAGGCTACATCGTACGGAAGTTGGATGACGACAAAGAACTCGGTTTGGCCAGCCAGCCACTCATCGACCAGGCGGGGTCCCGGCCTGACCATGCCAAAGGGGACGGTCAGGAATTCAAACAAAGCCAGCCCAACGAAGAAGATGGAGCCAATCGTCGCCCTCCGATGGGCAGCAATAGCCGACTGCTCGCGCCGCCAGGCGGCCAGACCCAGACCAGCCAATACAGCGACCATCAAACCAGCCACGACACCGAAGCGGCTCCAAACACGGATCCCGCCGAACGGCGGCACGAACAGGTAGAGGAGCATGCCCGGTAAGGGGATAGCGATGGCATCGTCAGCAGCCAGGTCGTAAGGGATATGCAGCGGCGACAGGCGCTGGGTAAGGGTTGTCATCCAGCCATTGAAAGCAGCAGCAGACTGGCCTGAGACAGGAAGACGCACGGGGCGACCGTGAAAATGAAGGGTAAGGCCCAGACTGAGGACCAGGGCCACGAGCAACACCAATCCCACGGCACGCGTGAAGGGACGGCGGTCACGACTCCAGCCGTAGAGGGCCAACAGGCTGGCCCCAAAGCCCCAGAACAGGATAAACTCGAAGGCGCGCCACAACTCATTGGTGGGCACCAGATAGCGTACAACGTAGCGGCCCCACAGCGGATGCAGCGGATTGGGAACAAAGTAGTCGGTTATGCTGGCCGACCATTGATCGGCCTCAGATAGAAGTTGCGTGAGATTCCCCTCGGCACGCGCCTTGAGATAGGGAACTGCAATTGGGGTTACCAGAACAAAGACTGTCAACATGGCCACCAGGCCACAGATAAGCAGATCCCGGTCGGCGAGGTACTCCCGCCAAGGGCGAGTGCGCCACAACAGATATACCACCAGTAGCAGGCCAACGATGGCAGCATAATACCAGGACGAAAGCACATTGAGAGCAAAGAACAGGCCAGCCAAGAAAGCGTCGCGCCAGCGGCGGGTGCGCAGGGTTCGTTCTGCAAAGAGAAAGGTCAGGGGTATCCACTGCGTCCCCATCAATGGCAGGTGATTGCCAAATTGTTGGTAGCGGAAGGGAATAAAGGCAAAAACCACACCGCTCAGCAACCCAGCCCATCGATCCCGGCTGAGATAGGTTACCAAAAGATAAGTTGCAAAGCCAGTCAGGACGAATGAAGCGAAGGCCAGCGCGTTATAGGCCACAACCGGGCCAAAGGCCACGACCAGCGGCAGAGCCAGCAGTGTCTGAGCTGGGGTCAGCTCACCGCCCACCAACGAGAAGCCGGACGGGTAGAAGATGTGCGGGGCATAGAGCAGCGAGACGGAACGGTCAATGAGGGCCTGCTTCGTCCGCCACAGTTTCCATAGGTATTCTGCGTTGTCGCCCCAGACCCAGCCAGGTATGTGCGTATTAAAGCGCCACAGCAGAGGGCGAGTCATAAAGACGCTCAGCAATAGGTAGAAGCCGAACGCGCTGAGTGATGACCACCTCAACCTCACGGGCCGCACCCTCTGATACGATAAGGAATCCGACAAACGCCCATAGCCCAGGTTTACTCTTGCTTCACTCCGTCTCGACATGGTAGATCACAACTTCCCGGTTGCGATAGACTTCGTCCAGGTAACTTGCTGCGGACAGTTCGAGCGCCCCCAGCGCTTGCTCGCCAGGGCCGTAAAATACATAGTCCACCCCATAGCGCCGCAAGACAGCCTGCCGCTCTGCGTCAGGCGTGGCTCCGTCAAAGAAGACGGCCACGTCGGCCTCCTTCTCTTTGTAAAAGGCGGTCTCATCCCAGTGTCCCCACACCACGCGTCGCCCAATGCGCGCTGGGATGACATTGCCCACCCGATAGGACGACAGAATCACGTCGTCGGGCGCGCTATGCTCTCCCAGCCAGGCGATCGCCGCTTCTACAGCAACCGGCTGTGTCACCGCGGGGTGGCCCATGGTGGCGGACAGGGTGGTGCTGGCCACCAGGAACAAGTTCGAGATGCTAACCAAGGCCACCGTGAGTGCAACGAGCAAGCCTCCCAACCGCTCCCGGCTGTAGCCCCGGTCCACGAGCCAACCAGCAAAACGCCATCGCTGGATCCAGGGTATGACGACAGAAACCAAGCCGACGGCTGCCAGTGCCGATAGAGGAATCACCGCCCCAAAAATCATACGTCGCTGGCCGGAGAGTGGCACGTACACCGCCAACAAGGCCATCATAGGCCAGGCAACCATCAACAACTGACGCTCATCCCGCTGCCGGAGCACGCGCCAGGCACCGGGCAAAGCCAGCAGGAAAATGAGACCGTAACCCGCTACATAATACCACACCGGCGGTGACGGCACCACGTCTTGGGCCAGGAAGCTGCGCCACACCGGATGTGAATTAAATTGAAGGGCGTAGTAGGCCATAGGGGGAGCCAGGAAAAGGCCCAGGGCAGCCAACGCCAACCCCTCACGCCAGGGTGGGCGGCGGCGAAGGATCCAGACCGCCAGCCAAAAACCTCCCAGCACTACGCCAGCCACTACCAGCACATATGGATTGAGGATAGCCAGCGCTAACCCACAAGCTAGGGCGAATAGCCAGGGCCGCCAGCCACTGTCTTGCCCGAAATAAAGCGCCATCCCTCCCAGCACACCTAGCAGCAGCGCCATAGCCAGCGCCGACTGGGGAAACAGAAACAAGGTGAAGAAGACATAGGCTTCCATCAACCAGAAATCTATGGGGGAGATGCCGCCCAGCGCCAGACTCCCGGCTATGGCTGCGACTAACCAGCCGATGCCAGAACCGATAGCTGCCAGCAGGAAGGCCACCCAGCGGGTTCGCAGATCCTTCACAAACAGGCTCAAGAACAGATAAAGGCCGACCAACAGGCCCAGGCCAAAGACCACCCGTGCCACTTGGTAGACCAGAATGAGCGGCAGATCAAGCCCAGCAGCCAGGTGGCCTAGCGCCAAGTAGAACACGTAAAGAACCAGCGCCGGATGATCCTCCGGTGTGTGCAGCAGGGTGGCAGTCCACTGTCCCCGCGCGCCCTGTTGCATTTTGGCCAGGTACGTGTTGGAGTCAATTTCATCCAGTAGGAAGCCGCCGAAGACTCGATCAGGAGGCGT
>Ga0209536_100000604_pt1 | contig 58076 bp, 57 predicted proteins | sample DeeMarSeWOR28_12_FD_187461 | JGI IMG/M metagenome (GOLD analysis project Ga0209536, IMG submission 187461) | Marine sediment microbial communities from White Oak River estuary, North Carolina - WOR-2-8_12 (SPAdes) (version 2) | ecosystem: Environmental > Aquatic > Marine > Intertidal zone >...
TCAAGATCTGCCCCTTTGAGCGCAAGTACTGTAATTACAAAAATGTACAGAACCTGGTAAATAACAAATTTGCTGTCTCTTTCACGTTTAATCATGATTCCAAACCCTACTTTTTAACAATTGCTTCTAAGTGCTTAAGTCCGGTAAGAGTTCTTTCATCGGTAAGAGAATTTGAAGCCTGTGTTACTGAATTAGCAAGTGCGCTTAATTGCTGAATTTTATCTGAGCTAATTTGCTGCATTGAATTAATTTTTTCCATCATATCGCTGACAGCAGCATAATTTTTCCTTACTACGTCACTAAGTTTTGCGGATTCCTCAACTAAAGATCTGTACTTTTCAACATCAGTAGCAGAAAGATTAGCTGAAGCACCCATACCACTTTGATTTAACTGTTTAAGCAGACTCTTTGAGCTTTCAATTTGAATGCGAGAGAAGTATTTATCACGGATGTCTCGTACATGATTAACAACATTCTGAAATTCAACACCAAGTTGATCTAAAACCGGAATAAATAGTTTACCAATTGCAAGAACGATTAAAGCCTTAATTTCAAACGGAACTGACAATCCTAAAAAGATTTCCTCACCGAGAGTAATACTGATAAGAAGGATAGCAGCACCAATTAATGGAAGTGCAGTTGCTATACTGTCTATTACGCTTGTTGCCGATTCGATTAACCTGTCTATGGTTTCGGAAGCAGGTGTTCTGATTATCTCAATTTTAAGTTTGTTGTAAGCCAAAAATGAGATAAATACAAATAGTGCGTAAGCAAAAATAGGTAACCACCAAAAACTAAATGGTTCGAAATTATTTATTGGCTCCTGCCAGCCAGGGAATAACTGCCTTGCAAGATCGAAAGTAATATCACCCAGAAAAGGTACCTTTGAAACATCAAGAAAGAAAGATACCAGTAATGCAACGAAAGAAATTATGGCGGGTTTAACTACTACGTTAAATCTAATATTGCTTACGGCTGACCTTGTATAACTATCAAGCTCTTCCTCCAGACCATCTTTAATTATATCCGGAGCATCAATAAGTTTATTCCCCGTTTTCTCGTGAGAATGTTTTGTTGCTAACATCTATGTCCTCTTTTAATTACTTATTTAAAAATTAATTGCCAAATATATAAATATTTGACTTGGCTAATCAAACAAAAATATGGTACTGATTTTTATATGAAAATCTCGACTCAACCAGCACAATTAATTGCAATTCATCCAAAAACAATTATCATACCAACTAATTTGGGCTTTATTCAATCTATTAAATATGTTTTGATTAAATACTATCATTTATTACTGGCTTTGAAAACGAAAGAATTACAACTTATCTAACCAAGGCGAAGTTAATGCCTTCAATATAATTGAATCTTCCGGTGATTTTCAGGAAGCCATTTTATATCTTTTAGAGGATTTATTTTTACCTTATATAATCGGATAAATTATATATATAAACGTTGAATACCATGGTAAACTTAACTATTTGGAGGTCGAAAAGAGTAATTTTTACTTGAAATGCTAGATTAAATTAAACTTTTACTAGATTCAATATAATTTTATTCTGATTAAACTGTTGGCTGGTAGAAGAGCAAATAAGCAATAGATTAGCTGCCAGAGAATATATGAAAACTGCGGTTATAATTCCTGCAAATAATGAAGAACAATCAATCGGTAAAGTTATTAACGATATTCCTGTTTCTGTAGATGAAGTTGTTGTTGTTAATAATTGCTCATCAGATAAAACAGTTAAGGTCGCTGAAGATGCAGGTGCGGTTGTTTTACATGAAAATGTTTTGGGTTACGGTGCGGCATGCCTTACGGGGATTGAATATCTGAAAAATAAGGATTTTGAAATTGTTGTCTTTCTGGATGGAGATTATAGTGATTATCCGGAGGAATTAAAACTACTTACTGAACCGATTGTAAAAGATAACTACGATTTTGTCGTTGGTAGCAGAGTCTCCGGTAATAGGGAAAAGGGAGCTCTGCCTATTCAATCCAGAATTGGAAGTTTAATTGCCGGCTTTTTAATTAACTTGTTTTGGAAAACAAAGTACGCAGATCTCGGTCCTTTTCGTGCAATAAAGTATGATAAGCTTCTTGCTCTTGATATGAAAGATAAATGGTTTGGCTGGACCGTTGAAATGCAGATCAAAGCCGCAAAGAGAAAATACAAAATATTGGAGGTACCGGTTAGTTATCGTAAGCGGATAGGTAAATCAAAAGTAACTGGTACAATTAAAGGTTCAGTTATGGCAAGCATAATAATAATGAAAACGATATTTGTTCAATTAATTAAAGATGATTAATGAGAACTGATTGTGCTCTTTTAATTTTTGTAAAGTTTCCGCAAAGGGGAATGGTTAAAACAAGATTAGCAAAGGATACGGGTGCATATTTTGCAACTGAGTTTTATAGAATTTGCACAGAACATATTCTCTCGGAGACTAAAAAACTTAAAAAAGAGAATTTTACTGCTTATATCTACTGCTATTCTAATTCTGAAGTTGAGATGGTCTCCGGCTGGGTAGGTAAGGAATTTATTGTAAAAGCACAAATTGACGGAGATTTGGGTGAACGGATGTCCAGGTCATTTAATGAAATATTCCATGAAGGATTTTCAAAAGTATTAATCATCGGAACAGATGTTCCCGATATTACTTCGGATTTAATAAATAGTGCAGCGTTAAAATTGGATAAAAGTGATTTTGTTATAGGTCCTTCTTCCGATGGAGGATACTATCTGCTTGGAATGAATAGACCGATTACTGAAATATTTCACGAAATAAACTGGAGCACATCAATTGTGCTGCAAAACACTTTGGATAAAATAAAATCACTGGAACTTAAAGTAGATTTAATCGATGAACTTATTGATATTGATACAAAAAATGATCTTATCAATTGGATGAAAATTCGTAGTGATTTAAATAACCCTGTTTATAAATATTTGGCCGATTATTATAAGAAATTGCAACAGAGTTAAATCTTTATTTTGGAATCCCGTTTATATTTGTCATGATTTTTTACATTAATATAGTATTCAGAATATGTTAAGATAAATTCACCAGTAATTTTTAACTTTGTAAATACAATAAATTTTCAACCAAAATCTTATCAGAAAATAATGAGTAAAAAGCAGAGAAAATCAAAGGAAAGGCAATTTGGAAAACAAAGCCAGCAAACCGTTAAAAGCAATGGAAAAGAGAAGAAGCATTTAATAGATCCAAAGCACAAAAGCACTATCTGGACTGTTATTATTGTAATAGCTCTTATAATATTTTTTATAGTCAATAACACCCGCCAAACGCCGGCAGAAGGGCCATATCCTCCTAACTATAATCATGAAAATACAGATTTAAATAACAACCCGACCGAGTAATTTTTGTACGGAGAAATTGTGAAAAACTTATTTATAATTTCGTTGCTTGTATTTTTAACAGTTAGTTTCAGCATCAGCACATCTGCAAAAGCAGCATTCGGAGAAAAAGCACCTGATTTTGAATTAAGCACCCTGGATGGTGAAGTAATCAGGCTTTCCGATTATCTCGGGAAAATTGTTATAGTCGATTTCTGGACAACATGGTGCGCTCCTTGCAGAATGGCTATTCCTGAACTGATTGAACTTCAAAATGAATACAGAGATGACTTAATTATTATTGGAATCTCGCTTGACCAGCCTTACACACAGCAGAACCTTAAACCTTTTATTGAAGGCTTCGGCATTAATTATCCCATTGTTTTAGGAACATTAGAAGTGGTTGAAGCATATGGAAACATAAGAGGAATTCCCACTTCATTTATCATTAACCAGAAAGGAGAGATTGTAAATAAATTTACCGGATATGTTCCTAAGTCTCATTTTACTACAGATATTGATCGACTGCTTAATTCATCTGATTAAATTCTGTACTTAGAATTAAATTTTTTAGATGTTTAACTATCATTAAACTGATTTTAATTAATATTTATTTTAACTTACTCAGGTAAATATTTTTTTTGATAAAAAAACTCAATCCCATAAAGACCGAAATAATATAGGGGGTTAATGAATCACAACGGAAACTCAAAGCCGAGGCTGCTGATTACAGAAGATGATGTTGAAAATCAAAAGCTTCTTCAACTGGTATTAAGGAATATGTTTGAAATAGATTTATGCGATTCAGAGCAGTGCTTTTATAACCAGCTGAGTAAAAAAGAATATGATGCAGTTTTAATGGATGTGACTTTAAAGGGTGAGAAGAATGGTGTAGATATTATTAAGGATATGAGAAAAAAGTCCCAGTTTAAGGATATTCCGGTTATTTGTCTATCGGCCAATGTTTTTGGTGAGGATAGAATGAAAGCACGGGAAGCCGGCATAGATGTTTATCTTACTAAACCTGTAGACAATTCACTTCTTATAAATACACTTAACAAGCTAATTAATAAAAATTCCTGATTAGATTCCGTCTCTCAAGAATCTTGGTTCTTCAAGCGTAAGTATAAGTGAAATTCTGTGTGAATCGGGCAGTCTATCGAGTTCTGACTGGCTGAAACGGGCAAATGAATAATCAATATTAAGTTTTGGAAGTTTTATTCCCGCACCAACTGTAAACTGTTTAACATCACTGTAACCACCTCTGATGTAAACCAGATCCTGAATGTTCCATTCCAAACCTGCATGCATATCGAAACTAACGGGTCCTAGATTAAACTGTGATGCAAACTGTCTGTTTTCAAAGCGGACATCGAAGTCTACAGCAGGCATAATATAACCGCCCAGAAATCCTGTTAGCTTATAAGCGCTCCCTAATTTTAATGTGGGGGAGATTAACTCATTTCTTCCTGTATTCCATGCAACAAGTGTAGTTGTTGCATCCTGCAGATTTGCACCAACGGAAAGATTTTCAATTGGGATCCAGAATGCACCTATATCAAATCCGATTCCTGTTGCACCAAACTCAGCAATATCTCTTCTGATAACTTTTATATTAGCACCCCAGTAAAAATCTTTCCATTGTCTTTTTGCAAAGGTTAAATAAAAAGCCCAATCCTGGTTGCTGAATTCAGTAATACGTGAATAATCCAAACGTGCATAAATATTATTAATATCTTTTATCAATTCTCCAGTTTGTCCATCTATTAATGCATTACGAGTATCCGGTATTCCATCAACAGCAAGTCGCATAACACTTAATCCAAAGGTCATATCTTCCTGAAAGGGAATAGCAACGGCACCATAATCGTAATTAACAAGATTACCGAATTGTTCAGAGTGCATAAGTGCAAGCTGCGGATAATTTATATTTGCCAATCCCGCAGGGTTATAGTATCCCGAGGTCACATCGTTTGCAATTCCTGTAAATGCGCCACCCATACCGAGCGGTCTTCCGCCAACACCGATGGCCATGAATTCTCCGGCATATTTAGCAAAAACAGTTTGTGCATTTAAAAAAGAAGTGGAGGATATGAAAAGTGCTGCAGATAGAAGGATCATTTTTTTGAGCATAAGTACTCCAGAATGCATTAATCGTTTAAAACTGTGCAAAAAGATGCTTATTGGAAACTACAAAGTCAAGTCCATTTTTATGCGATGAGGGCTACATACATTTTATACAAAATAGCATTTTAGCTTTTGTTATAGGCATTTTCATCCATGTAAAATACTTCCCATATATGACCATCCAAGTCCTGAAAGCTGCGTCCGTACATCCAGCCGTGGTCCTGTGGATCTCTTTGTTCTGATCCTCCGGCCTCAATTGCCTTATTTATCATTTCATCAACTTTTTTTCTGCTCTCAGCTGTAATTGCGATTAATACCTCTGTATTTTTTTTAGCATCATTTATTTCGGTTTTGATGAAAGTTTTAAAGAAAGGTTCCGTGAGCAGCATAGAATAGATGTTATCATCAATGATTAGACAAGCTGCATTTTCATCTGTAAACTTTTCGTTGAAGCTAAATCCAAGCTTCTTAAAAAAATCCATCGATTTTTTTAAATCCTTCACAGGGAGATTAACAAAAATTTGTTTAACCAATTAATAAACTCCTTTCTTCAATTAATTTTTAATGTATCCTATACGGGTTCAAAATTAGCAAAGGAATTTGAATTGACAACTCTAAAAAAGTCACGATGTAATGTTCAAAAAAGAAAGATTCCCATCAATTACTACCGGAGAGATTATTGATGGGAACCATGAATTGATAGAATTGAAGCAAAAAAAATCAGGAAGAAATTTGGGAACCTAGTTCATCCAGCCTGTCCTGGATATTTGTTTTTAAGAATTCTTTAAATTCTTCATTTGCAGTAGTGTCTGCCGGGAGTTTTTCATACGCAATTTTGTAGTATTTAATTGCTTTATCGTTTTCGTTCCTGTTCATATAACACTCAGCAAGGCTGTCGTAGCAGTTTGCTACATCGGGATAGAGTTCAATATTAAACAAGAAAATTGCCAAAGCATCGTCCAATCGCTGACGGTTCATTAAATAGTAGCCTAAAATGTTTAAATCTGTTGGATCATCAATATTGTACTCATCTTTTAGCGTTTCAAAGTTTTGAGTAAAATAATCGACACCTTTTTCATCAATTAAAAGAGTAAAATTGATTCTCTGTATTTGAACCCCGGCCAAATTATTTTCAGGATGAATCTCTAAAAGTCTGCTGTAATAATCCCGTGAAACCGTAAGATCATTTTCAAAATTATTATATATTATCCCTAATGCAACCAATGCTTCGGCTTTAAACAATCTTCCATATTTAGCAACTTCATTTAAATACTTTAATCCAAGTGCACGGTCGCCCGACATTCCGCCGAGCCATGCGAGAAAACTTGTAAAACCTGTTACTGCAACAGAGGGATAATAATTAATTACGCCCAATTCAAAATAAGCATCGTAAAATTCGGGATCTTCTTCAATTACTTCCTCAAGATGATTTTCGCAACTGTTTGCAGCCCAGTATGCCGACCACCATTCCTGGCGCATTCCGTGTGCACGTGCAAGATAACCGTACGCACATCCGGTATAAAATTTTATTTCCTCCGTCTGCTCCATTTGTTCGGCTTTATTAATAGTCATACGCGAATAGTAATGAACAACATTAATAGTAGAATCCCTTGTCATTCCAGTGTCGGTAAAATAGCGTGAAAGGTAATACATATAGGCTTTCATAAAATAGTATTTTGGATGATCGGGATTCATTTGTATCTGCTGTTCGATAAGTGATTTGGCCTGAAGCCATTTGCCGGAAAAAATAAGATCGTTTATTTTATCGTCTGTTTCTGTTACTCCCCTTGATTGTGCTGAAAGTGAAATGCTAAAAAGAAGGAAAATCCCTATTAAGATTTTTTTCATTACTCTCTCCACCAGCTAATTATTAATTGTAATTTGAGGAAAAATAGAACATTTGATTAAAAGGATGTGCTTTTAATTAGTTGAATGGAATATTGGAATAACGAATGGTTGATATTATACGGTGAAAAGAGCACCCGATTTTGGGACTGATAGTTTTCTTGAAGAATGATTCTTTTAGATTATGTTTTTCAGATGGAGTTTACCAGTTACCGGCATAATCTAATTTAGTTGAAGATGCAATATGTGAAAGGTAAGTCCAATTCATAAAGGTTATTTGACGGATGTGCAGATAATCATGTGCAAGCCAGTTTGCTAGTAACATTTCCGCACTCATTTCTCCCAGTTTGGGATGATTATATACGGCTTTCCAGTTTGGTGAGGTAAGACCTTTGAGCCACTCAACAGATTTTTTTCTTTCCTCTAAAAATTTGTTAAGTGAAATTTTATAATCTCTTTTTGCATATTCTCTTTCTGTTACCCATTCAGCAGGAGCAATTGGAGTCCATTCTTTCTTGGGATCTTCAAATATGCTCATTATTCTCTCCCGGAAATCTTCTCTTTCTTCATCGTAAAGATGATTTACTATTTCCACCAAAGACCACTTTTCCGGTGAAGGTTTCCACTTGGACTGCTCATCAGAAACATCATCTAACAAACTCTTGAATGTGGAAGAGTTTGTTTCCAACTTTTTAATTATTTGGTTATACATTACTTATCATTCTTCCTCAAAACTACTGATTTATTAAAAAACATCTTTGGTCTTTCAACTTCTGTAAAACCTGCGGAAGTTGCTTTTTTAATTGTATCTGCAAATCCTTTTTTAGAAACGTGGAATGGCGGTTCTACAATTAAAAGCTTTCCGTTCGGTTTTGCTATTGACATCAATTCATTCAAAAGCCTTTGCTGGTCCGGAACTTCGTGAAGGACATAAAATGCCAAAATAAAATCAACAGCTTCTTTTAAACCAATTTTATCGTCTTCACATTTATACAGTGCAATCCGTTTTTCTAATCCTGTTCCCTCAATTTTTTCTCTAAGTTTTTGGAGCATTCCATCCTGCAAATCAACGGCAAAAACTTTTCCGGACTCTCCGACCATTTGAGCTAAAGGTATGGAGAAAAATCCGGGTCCGCATCCAAAATCCAGAACTGTCATTCCCTCTTTAATGTAAGGCTTTAGAATTCTCCCGGGATTTTGTAGCCATCTTCTGATTTTAGTATCAAGTGAGCATGCTTTTTCTACTGGACAAACTCGTTCATTTCTGCTCATATTATTTTCTCGGTGCTGTATCCACTTTTAACTTTATTTAATAAATCAAAATATGATTTAACTACTCCCAAAAATTTCCAGAAAACGATTTTCATCAGCCAAACTTCCAATAAGAATAATTTCAGTTTCAGCGTTAAGTGGTGCATAAGGATCATAATCAAATTGCGTTTCTCCCCCCGAAACCATTGCAACAACACTGCAGCCGGTTTTTGCTCGTATGCCCGATTCGGCAAGCGACTTACCTTCCAGCAAAGATGGAAGTTTAACCTTAAATACATCTAATCCTTCTGTTACCATCAATACATCACTTCTGTCCAGCAGGTTAAACATAGTATTAGCACCGAGCGATTCGTATGATAAAACAAAATCTGCACCGGCTCTATGCAAAGTAGTTACATTTCTTTCAAGTGTTGCGCGACTGATAATCTGAATATCAGGGCGAAGACGGCGGCAATAAATTGATAAGTAAATATTTGTATCATCATCGTGTGTGGTAATAATTGTTGTGGGGGCTTTCATAATACCGGCTATTTCCAAAACCTCAAGGTCTGCGGCGTTGCCATTAATGAATTTATTGTCATCGGGAATCAGGTTAGGATCTTTTTCTACAACGCGGTAGTCTATTCCACGTTTTTCTAAAGCTTGAGTTGTCGCCCTTCCAACTTTTCCCCATCCAATCACGACCACCGGCTCCATGTTTGTGTGATAAATACAAAAAAGCTCATCGTATTTTTTTAACTCATCTTCAGATCCTGCTAGCACTAAAACTGTATTGGGAGTAATCTCCATTTCAGGTCGTGCAGTTGTAAATTGACCGCGATCCCATGCCCCGGAAATTGTTAAACCTGTCAATTCACGAAGCTTACTCTCCTTTAATGTTTTCCCGATTAATGGTGTGCCGGCAACGTTGGCTTCTGCAATTACTAACGAATCAAATTGCCCAATTTTATGCGTCATAGCATCACCACCTGTTGTGCGGCGTGCAAGGAATTGACCCATCATTTCATCAAGGCGAAGAACGTGAGTACTGCCTGCTAATTCTAAAATATCAATTGATGCAGGATCAGAGACCGTAGAAATTATAGGTATTGTTTCCGAAATAGCTCTGATTGTTGAAACTACGTTGGTGTTTACCATGTCGCTCCGTGTAGTAACAACCATTGCTGCCGATTCAATTCTAATCTTATAGTAGGTTTCCGGATCGTCAAGATCACCTACGACTACATTAATATCCAAATCTGCCAATTTGAGTGCTTCCTCTATTTCCGGGCAAAGCACTACATATGAATGTTGATACTGTTTTAGTTTTTTAATCAAATTACTCGTTACAGGGCCGTAGTTTGTCATTATTACATGATCGACGGTTTCTTCAGGCAACTTTCTTGGCGCACGTGCTGCAGTTTGTGCTTCCATCCAGGGTGCGTAAAAGAATTGAATGAATGTAAATGGCAATAATATAAGCAGAAAGAAAACACCTGATAATAAAACTGCTATTGAAAAAATTCTTCCTAAATCAGTATGAAAGGTTATATCACCGAATCCCAAAGTAGACATTACGGTTAACGTCCAGTAGAATCCTGTCACCCAGCTAAAGTCTTGTCCTTCCGAAGCCATAATGTAGTGGAATAGGATGCTGTAAATGATGATCATAATAAGCAGCACAATTAAAAATCTGATTAAGACTTTAAAGTTTCGTACTGTAGAACGGCTTCGTACAAAGTGAGTAAATTGTGCTGGAAAAAATTGCATAATGTTTTATTTCGAATTACTTTGCTTTTCCCTGTGCAGCAACTGCAGCTGCGGCTTTTTTTATTTCCTCAGGATCTCCAAGATAGTAGCTTTTTACTGACTTCAAATTTTCATCCAATTCGTAAACCAGGGGAATGCCTGTTGGAATATTAAGACCAACAATCTCATCTTCGGAAATATTATCGAGATATTTTACTAACGCACGAAGACTATTTCCATGTGCAGCTATTAATACTTTTTTACCTTCCTTAATTGAAGGGGCAATGGTTCCTTCCCAATATGGGACAAAACGAGCCACCGTGTCTTTTAAACATTCTGTTATAGGCAGTTCCTCTTGAGTTAAATCTTCGTACCGGGGATCGTTGCCGGGAAATCTTTCATCTGTTTTTTCTAATGCCGGCGGCTGTGTTGAATAACTCCTTCGCCAGATTTTTACCTGATCATCGCCATATTTTTTCGCAGTTTCGGCTTTATTCAATCCTTGCAAGGCGCCGTAATGCCTTTCATTCAGTCTCCAGTTGCGGATTACAGGAATCCACATTAAATCCATCTCATCCATTACAATCCAAAGCGTTCTGATTGCTCTTTTAAGAACGGAAGTGTATGCGAGATCGAAAGTGTAGCCCTCCTTTTTTAACAACTTGCCGGCTTCAGTAGCTTCTGTAATCCCCTTTTCAGAAAGATCAACATCTGTCCAGCCGGTAAATCGATTTTCTTTATTCCAGGTGCTTTCTCCGTGGCGTAGCAGTACAACTTTGTACATTTTTTTCCTTTCTTATTCGATTTAATTCAAATTACAGGCTGTAAAGATATGAAGAGTTATATAGAAAATGTAGGGCTTGATTTAAATGATAACAGACAAGCCCCTTAAGAATCATTTGATGTGTTTTACACTAATAAATACCTCAAACTGACCTGAATTACCAAAGTCACCCGTTAAAGAACAATCATTTACCCGAAGATAGAGGAAACCATCTTTTCCCGTAAAGTTAGCCTCTTTTCCGATCAAGAAATCATCACTTCCTACGTTGCCAATTAATGCAGCATGATTAACCGTTTTAATTGGATCATCGCATTCCTGCCAATCATCAATCCAGTTGTTCTGATAATCATTCACATCCCATCCGTCAGCATTAACACAGGAATTATTAATACCTTTGTGGAAGCATACTTTCCCAGTTGTTTTAATGGTTACTTTATCATTTGGATAAAGTCTTATCTTAGTATTCTTCCAATCGTCAGTCCCTTTAATTACAACCATTTTTTCTTCAAGTATTTGTGCACTGCTTTCTAATGGTATTAAGAGAATAAAAGGCAGGATGAAAAGAAAAGTTAAAAAGAATGATACTCCCTTTTGCATAGCGCTCCTCTGATTTGTTGAAATGTAATTTACAAAATAGAGTACACTTGGTATAATTTCAATCTAACTTTAGCAATAGATACTTTTTGAAAAATGTTTTTATTTAATATATCGAGAAGCGTGACTATCCACGTGCAATTTTTACAAATTCAAGATGTTTGCAGCACATTTTTTTATAGTTTTACTTCCTTTTAATATTTATTGTTTTTTTGTTTTATTAATCTTGAACAGATTAATCATCTTTGCTTTTTAATTCGTGAGTATTTTCATCGTATCTACCTTTAAGTTCGTCAACTTGAGTTTTATCCCAAAGGGGAACTTTATCAAAGTAAGCGGCCCTACCGATAATATGAGCAGCAACCGGGGCTGTCAGGAATAGAAAAGTGACAATAATTATTGCGCGTGCTGAAATACCGATATCCTGCCAGAATAATGCGGTTCCAAGAAGAACGAGTCCTACTCCCAAAGTAGATGCTTTTGTTGTTGCAGACATTCGTGTGAACAGGTCAGGCATTTTAATTAGACCGATTGCAGAAATCAGGATAAAGAAAGATCCAAGCAGTACAATTAAACCGCTCAGGATTTCTATCATTTTCTGGTTCTCCTTTCGAGGTAATATGCAAACGCAACTGTTCCTAAAAATGCCAGCATAGCCACAATTATTCCAACATCCAGAAAGGTGGTAGTTTTGTTCTGGATAGCATAAACTGCAACAAAGCCGATTCCATTAGCTGCTAACAAGTCGAGGGCAACAATACGGTCTTCAATAGTTGGTCCGATTGCAAGCCTTATAAAAATTAGAACAAGCGATATACCAATCATGATAATAGAGATATTAACGGCCAATTCCAGAAAGCTCATCTTAATACCTCAAGCAGTCTTTTCTCTATTCCGCTTTTTATTTCGTTTCTAAACTTTTCAGGATTATCGAGGTAAAGTGTGTGGATGTATAGAACTTTTTTGTCTTTTGAAACATCGAGACTGAGTGTTCCAGGTGTCAACGTAATCAAGTTTGCGAGAAGTGTAATTTCCATGTCGGTTTCCGTATCAAGCGTTACAGCAACTATTCCCGGTTTCATATAATCTTTCGGGGTTATTATATCAAAAGCAACTTTTAGATTTGCGACTATCAATTCTTTGATAAAATAGAAAAAAAAGCTTATTGCCTTCGGAATTTTCCTAAAATATTTTTTCCCTCCCAAAGCTGATTTGGAAATCCATAAAATTAAGTAACCGATTATCACTCCTTCAATAAAATTTTCAGCGGTTACTTCTCCAGTTAATAAAATCCACGCAATCGCAAGAAGAATATTTAATAAGAATTGGTTCTTCATCGTAATCCCAATACCATTGAAATATATTCATCCGGATTTAACAATTGAGATGCAGCATTGCTGGCAATGTTGAAAAAAGGTTCAGCATTAAACCCGATTAAAACCGTTATCAGCGCCAGGATGATAATCGGACTAAACATCATAACTTTTTTTGAAAGTGTTATTGATGAAAAGGAATTAATAATTTTATCTTCATTTCCTTTCGGATCATCCTTCCAGAATGCCTCATTCCAGATTTTTGTCATTGAAAAGAGCGTAAGTAATCCAACCGCTAAGGCCACTGCGACTATAAGCACCTGATCGATATCTAAACCAGCTTTGATCACTACAAACTTAGCCCAGAAACCGGATAGAGGTGGGATCCCTGCAAGTGATAATGCCGGAATCAGAAACAGCAATCCAAGCATAGGATAATATTTATAAAGACCCCCGATTTTTTTAAGATCAAAGCTCCCCTTCATTTTATCAACAACACCACTAACAAGAAATAAATTTGTTTTAACGATTATGTGATGAATGATATAAAAAATAGCTCCTGCTACAGCGAGCGGGGAGAATAAAGCCAGACCCATAATCATATAGCCTATCTGACTGATAATATGGAATGAAAGAATTTTTCTCATATCATTTTGTGAAGCTGCACCCAGCACTCCCGTAAGCATGGTAAATCCCGCAATCACTAAAAGTACTGTATGAGTAAAATCGGTGTCCTGAACAAATATTAAGGTGAAAACTCTGATCAACGCATACACTCCGACTTTGGTAAGTAATCCCGCAAAGATTGCAGATACGGCAATCGGCGGAGTGTGGTAGGAAGCGGGAAGCCAGAAAAAGAGAGGGAAGACCGCGGCTTTAATTCCAAATGCCACCATAAAAAGAAACGATACCAACGTGACTAACTCTTTCTGCTCAACCATTGGAATTTTTCGTGCAAGGTCTGCCATATTAAGAGTTCCGAAGATTCCATAAAGGATTCCAACTGCGGCGAGAAAGATTGCAGATGACAGCAGATTCAGGGTAACATACTTGATAGCCCCCTCAAGCTGTTCACGTTTTCCGCCTAATGCCAGAAGAACAAAAGATGAAATCAGCATTACTTCAAACCAGACGTAAAGATTGAAAACATCTCCCGTCAAAAACGCACCATTAATTCCCATTAAAAGAAATTGCAGCAATGGATAGTAGAGAAACTTTTCTCTCTTTTCATCCATAGAACCGAGTGAATAAACTGATGCGGCAAATCCTATTATCGCAGTAAGTAATACCATAATAGAAGCAAGCAGATCTGCAACCAGTGAAATACCAAACGGTGCCTGCCAGCTTCCAACCTGCAGGGATATTATTCCGAAATTTTTTACACGGGAAAAAAGAATAACTGCTGCAGCAAATGAGAAGATTGAGGCAATAAGGTTTAAAACTTTATGGACTTTTACATTTTTCCAGAAGAAGAGCATAATTACAGAAAACAGTAGAGGAATAATTATCGGCAACACAATCAGCAATTTCATTGTTCATCCTCCTTGAGCTCATCGGTGTATTTCATTTGATCGAGGTCATCGGTTCCTACAGTCTGGTAAGCTCGTTTGAAGAGCACTATTGCAAATGCCTGCACACCAAAGCCAATTACGATAGCAGTTAAAATCAATGCCTGAGGCAGGGGATCTGCAAAAGGTTCTGCCAGTTTATCCGTTTCAGCAGGAATGAATGCAGGGATCCCTTTCGTAAGTCTGCCGATAGTAAAAATCAAAAGATTTGCTGCGTGACCTAAAAAAATCAATCCTATAATTACTTTAACCAGGCTTCTGCGGAGAATCATGTATATTCCTGCAGAGTAAAGAACACCGACTAAAACAGCAAGCAGGAGAGTCATGTGTAATCCTCCTCTGCAAGAGAGAAAATTATTTTCAACACAATTCCGAGCACCAGAAAATATACACCAAGGTCAAAAAGAAGAGGGGTTCCGACTTTTCCTATAACAGGAAAATCATTTTTTACCCAGATACCTGTCATAAAATCCTGCCCGGAAATAATAGATATAAATCCACTGGCAAAAGCAATGAACAATCCCACAGCTATAAGTTTTATCGGTTCTGCTTTGAGAAGCTTTTTAGCTTCTTCCAATCCGTTTGCAATCAGATAAAGTGCATATGCTGCAGCGGCTACGAGTCCTCCGACAAATCCGCCTCCGGGTTCGTTATGTCCTCGCAGCAAAAGAAAGAAGGAGAATATTAACATTAATGGCAGAAGGTATCTCGAGGCGGTTGAAAGAATTATTGAAAGCATTATTTATCATCCTCCTTCAGCCTTAATTTAAGCAAAGCATAAACACCAACAGCAGCAACAGCCAGGACGGTAATTTCGCCGAGTGTATCCATTGCACGAAAATCAACCAGTATCACGTTTACGATATTTCTTCCTTTGCCTTCCGGCAGGCTATTCTCGGCAAAGTATTTTTTCAGCTCCGATTGCATTTCACCTGCAGTAACGAGCAGTAAGGTCAGCGTCATAAATATACCGACACTCGCTGCAATAATTGTGTCTCTGATTTTGCTGCCGGTTTTGGAGAATTGTAAATACTTCGGGAGTCTGTAAAGTACCAGCACAAACAGAATTACCGTTAAAGTCTCGATCGCAAAGGTAGTGAGTGCCAGGTCGGGAGCGCTATAAAGAATGAAAATTATACCCATACAAAATCCTACAACGCCAATTGCGACGACTGCTTTCAAGCGGGAAACAGAAGTGATAACGAGAAAGGTTGAAGCAATAATTATTGTTCCTATAATCAGCTCATAAATTGTTATATTGGCATCAATTTCCCCCCAACCGATTCCTGAAATTTGAAATAATGTATAACCTCCTAATGCCAGGGTCGTGATGATGATGAAAATAATGTAATAACGTAAATAACCGTTCTGAAAAGTTTTTGTTTGAATCTTTGCAAAGGATAACACACTATTTAGTGTGTAATCGTACCAATAAGATGGCTTTAGGTAACTTGGAAAGGAGAAGTTCTCAACCACGTCTATCATTTGCTTTCTGAAGTAATATAATCCAACCCCGGATATGAGAGTTACAAAGCTTAAAAGCAGAACAAAGTTAAAACCATGCCAAAGCTTAACCGTAATGCCAAGCTCCTCTGCCAGTATGCTGATAGTTGACTGATCGAGAAGCTTTTGTATAAAAACATTGGGAAAAATTCCGGATAGCAAACCAAAGACAGAAAGAACAACAGGTCCAGCAAGCATTTTTATTGGTGCTTCATGAGGCGGCTTTGGTGTAGAAAGCAGGTTTCCGAAAAACGGTTTTATTCCAACTAGAATTGTAACCATGACTACAAAGGCGTTTGATATAACAGCAACTGCTAAAAGTAAAAACCGGAAGTTTTCAACCTGCATTATTGAAGAATAGACAGTTTCTTTTCCTATAAAGCCTACTAGAGGAATGATCCCCATCATGGAGAACGAGGCGAGAAGCGCAGCAATCATCGTTACGGGAAGATATTTCCTTAACCCACCAAGCATTGTAACATTACGTGTTCCGGTTTCGTGGTCTAAGGTTCCGGCTATAAGAAATAAAGTTCCTTTGTAAAGTGAATGAGCTACCAGGAAAATAAAGAATGCTTTTATTGCCAGATTTGATCCAATTCCTAAAAGCATTGTTAGTGTGCCGAGCACACTAAGCGTCGAGTAGGCGAGTAGCTTTTTCAGATCAGTTTGTTTGAATGCTAACAATGCAGAAATGAACATAGTTATAGTTCCGACGACAAGAATAGTATCCTGCCATAATACTGTTCCGCCTATGGCGTGGTTTAATCTCGCTATCAAGTAAATGCCGGCTTTTACCATAGTTGCAGAATGCAGATATGCACTAACCGGTGTGGGGGCTTCCATCGCGTTAGGGAGCCAGAAATGGAAAGGAAACTGAGCCGATTTGGTGAATGCTCCGAGCAAAACAAGAATTACAATCGCGGGATAAAGCTTTGAAGCGACTATTTTATCATGTATGTCGTATAAAGCTGAGATCTCGAAGCTTCCTGATATTTGCGCAAGTAAAATTAATCCTGCCATCAAAGCCAGTCCTCCACCGCCGGTTATTAATAAAGCCTGCAATGCTGCTTTCCTGGAGGATTCTTTATGATGATTAAAGCCAATTAGTAAGTATGAGCTGATACTTGTCAGCTCCCAGAATACAAACAGCGTCATCATGTTGTCAGAAAGAACAAGTCCTATCATCGATGTCATAAAAACACCGATGTAAAGATAAAATCTTCCTGTCTGCTCGTAAGCTTTCATATAACTTCCGGCATACAGGAATACTGCCACCCCTATCAGGGTAATTATCAGTACGAATGTGAGGCTTAATCCGTCAAGCAAAAAAGTAAAGTTTATTCCAAGCGTGGGAAACCAATCAAATACTTCTCTGATCAGACTGCCGGATGCAATTTGATTATATTGAAGAAGGAAGTAGATGAACATAAAAAGAGGGAAAGATGCAGCGATCCATCCAAAATATTCTTTCGTCCTTTTGTAAATAAAGGGAGCAAAAGTTGAAGCAGCAAAACCAATAAGTATCAGGATGAGCATTATCTGACTCTAAACAACATCATCTTTTGAAATTTTTAAATGGACACTTTTAATTTTATCTTCCATTGTCTGGTCCTTATCGGTACGGGTTCCCAGCCTTATTGTCGTTGAAATTCTTGGAGCACCCATTTCGTGTACTACCTGATGACATTTTTTTACAGCTGCCATCACATCGTCCCATTCACCCTCGATATTGGTGCCATACATATGCATTTCATGTTTTAAGCCGGCATCTTTGATCACTCGCTCGCAAGCAGCAATGTACTCTGAAACCGAAACTCCAACACCAATCGGAACAACGCAGAGATCTAATAAAACTTTCATTATATTATTTTAATTTTTTCCCAAATGAATTTTAAAATTATTTAACTGTCTTACCCAGTATTTCTTCATTTTTTCGGCTTCCCCTGATGTTCGAATTTTACTTTGTTGAACGACCAATTGTGTTTTTGATTTGTCTTTAGGATAAAACCGAAATTCAATATTTGATTTTGCATCTATCCACTTTCCGCGGATTATTTTATTCTTAGCTGACCCGGTTATTTTGAAATCAGGATCATTCAACCAAGCTTTTCTTTTAGAAATTATATTAACCGAATTAAAAATTCTGTTTACAGAAAAGGGAATAGTAATACTTTTACTAATCTGAAATCCTTTAAATGTTTCGTGTTTCTTTCTTCCCTTAACATCCTGCTCATACTGAACTGTGACCATCTGCGACCACCATCCGGAAAGCCCATACTTTTCATATAACAATTTTGCTATCTCTTTATGTTCCATTTTTTTAGCGGCGGCACCGTTAAGCAATGTAAACCAATCTTTCCAGATTCTACCGGTACTCTTCTTTACAGCTTCATCACTAATTCTTTTAGCCATAAAAAATTCCTGTGATCATAAAATTCAAATTAATGATAACTCCAATAGAATCACAATTACTGTTAGAATTGAGAATTCTTCAAAGACTGCGACAGGGGTGAGGTGAAAAAAATAAGAATTTGTTAAATCATTCAGAATAAAATTGATTTAGGGAAAATATTTACACATACATCCAGATTAATGGTTTTATTTTCTGTTGTGTAACATAAAAATATATCTGATAAGGATCTGATATTTATTCTAAGTTCTATATTTGAAGGCGATAGAAGAAAAATGATTAGAATAACTTGCTGAAACTCAAATTTCCTTAGTCATTATTAGCATATAAAGTTCCTGCTTTTTCAGCCGAGGTAACAATGCCCTTGATTAGGGATGAACTGAAACCGTTATGTTCCATCTGATTAAGTCCGGAAATTGTGCAGCCCATCGGTGTCGTCACTTTATCGACCTCGTTTTCAGGGTGCTTGCCTTTTTCAAGTAACATTTCAGCAGATCCTTTGGCAGTTTGCGCAGCCATAAAGAGAGCATCTGCAGCATGAAATCCGATTTCTATTCCACCCTGCGATGCTGCTCTGATCGCTCGTAAAAAGAATGCTGTTCCACAGGCGCAAAGCGCTGTTGCGGGAACCATCAGGGATTCTTCTATTACTATAGTTTTACCGAGTGCATCAAAGATCTTTAATGCGTCGTCTAATTCATCTTTATCAGATGCACCTGCGCTTATACAGGTCATTGATTCCCGAATGGCAATTGCTGTGTTCGGCATAACCCTGATGACCGGTAAATCGATTCCAAGATGATTTTTAATTTGTTTAACTGATACTCCTGATACTACTGAGATTACAATGTGCTTTGAAGGATTTAGACTTTCTTTTATCTCTTCTATAAGTTCATTTAATTGCTGGGGTGTAACTGCCAAAATGATTATGTCGGATGACTCTACGGCAGTTATATTATCTGTTGAATTGAATCCTTTGTCGGAAAATTGCTGAAGAAGGAGTCTGTTCTTTCTTGTAATGGCTATATTTGAGGGGCTTATTATTTTCGATTTAACCAGTCCTTCGGCAATGGCCGAACCAATATTACCGGCTCCGAGTATAGCTATTTTTTTCTTTAGGTGCATTTTAGTCCTTATTTAATTTCAATATTAAATTATTTCTCTTCTTTTTTAATATTATCAATTATTAAACCAAACAGATATGACCAGGTATCCTCTTTTTAACGATAATAGTCAGATAAAACTTGTGAAAGTGTAAATTAATTTAAATGATATACTAGTTGTTATTTCTACTTCTAAGTAATTATGAATTATCTGATTGGTACTTTTGTTAGACTCTGGATTGCAGTTCGTTCACCTTTCCGATCTCATTATAAAACACGGTTTAATTTAAAATTAAATGAGTGAAAGTTCTTTTAAAATTACAATGCCTGCTGCGATTGTAAAAACTGAAGCGACCGTACTTATTAAAACTATGTTACCGGCAAGCTTGCTATTGGCTCCCATTGCTTCTGCCATAATGAAACTTACTATTGCTGTTGGGCAGGCGAACAGAACAAACATGATCCCCAGGTCTATACCTCTGTATCCGAAATAGTAAGCACCGAAAGTCAATATTATTGGGAGAAAAATAACTTTTATCAGGGAAGAGGAAAATGCAAGTGCAGATGCCTTTTTAATGTTTTTTAGATTTAAAGAACCACCAATTCCAATTAGCGCCAATGGTAGCGCTAATTCAGATAGAAAGCCAGCTGTTAGATCTATCACCTGCGGAATTCTAATTTTATAATAAGAAAATAAAAGACCCACAAAAACTGCTACAATTAATGGATTCAGTATAATTTCAAGCAAAGTCTTTCTAATATTTAATTTTCTTTCTTTACTTAAGGGTACTGTTAAAATGATTACAGCAAGTATGTTGTAAAGAGGAAGAATGAATGCAAGAATTAGCGCTGCTTTGCCAAGTGCAAAATCGCCAAATAGTTTGACAATTATAGCAAATCCGACAATTGCAAAATTGCTGCGAAATGCACCCTGTACAAAAACGCTTAAATCTTTTCCCGCTTTGATAAAAGGAATTGAAAGGACCCAGATAATTAGAAATGTTATTGTGGTTGCCGTGCAAATGTAAATTATCTGATTGAAATCAATTGCTTCTGTTAAATCAATTGTTGCAATATTAATAAACACAAGAGCTGGAAGTGATACAGAAAAAACAAATTTTGAGGTTACATCTACAAAGTTTTCATTAATTACCCCGAGTCGTTTAACAAAATAACCGAGTGCAACAATTAAAAAGACCGGTGAGACAACGTTTCCGGTAAATATGATATTATCAATCATTTTATGGCAATCCCTTCATACATATAACCAACAATTTTTGGATCTCTTTTCATGTAGTAATTTTTTAATTCGATTATTTTTAATCCGGCATTGGTAATCAGCAATTCTATATTTCTATTCAGGTTACAGCCATCTGCCCAGATATTTTGAATCGGATTTAATCTGTGCTGCCACTTTTGTGTTTTTGGATTATCTGCCAGACCATGCTCAAGAAAATAGTACCTGCCACCAGGTTTAAGAATACGGTGAATTTCTTTCAAAGCAGAATTAACATCTTTTATACTGCATAATGTATAAGTACTTACAGCAGCTCTAATACTGTTATCAGTGAAGGGAAGGGATTCACCATCTTGCCTCATTAATTCCAAATTTATTGTGCAATTGCCTGATTTCTTTTCAAATTGTCTGAGCATTCCTCTATTAGCATCCACACCAATTAACTTTTCCACATTACCGGGGTAAAATTTTAAATTTATACCGGTACCGAAGCCAATTTCAACAATTTCCGTTTCGGTTATTTTGCTTAGTAGACTTTTTCTTCCCTCATTAATCTTTTGGGAATCCATTGAATAATCGTAGAAGAAAGGAATGACAACATTTGAATAAAATCCCATCAAAGCATTCCTTCAATCTTCTTCTTGAATTCTGAAGGTACTCGTGCGGTTTTTCTTTTCTCATAATCAAAAAATACTATACCCGTTTTTGCCAAAGCTATTTCTTTTTTAGAATTTTTGTTTGACAGCCTGTAAACAACATCGCATCCTATACTTGTAAAGTCAGTTACTGTGAGTTCAATTAATAATTCATCGCCATAAAAGCCTTCTGATTTATATTGAATCCCCGCGTCTATCATAATGATTCCAACTCCTTCAATATTTGATTCAGAGTATCCATTATAATTTAGAAATCGTAACCTGGCTTCGTGAATAATTGAAAGAAGAGAATCATTTCCAAGGTGTCCACCGTAATTTATATCAGTTATTCTAATTGGAATTTCAGTTTGGAAAACAAATTTTTCAGGCAGCTCTATTTTAATTCTTGGCATTGCAAATAAAGATTATTTTTAGCTGGAATATTCAATACTATATAAATTGATTTTACCCTTTCTCCCCTTAAGTTCAATTTCCCCAATGAGTTCTTTCGTAAATCCATCCAAATTTTCAGGAAGTTCTTTTTCGAGATATTCTGAGATTATCATCTTTTTGTTTAAAGGAGTGCATTTCTTTTCAATTCGGGCTGCGGTGTTCAGCACATCGCCATGATAAGCAATTTCCCTCTTAATTTCGCCAATTTCTGCGACTGTAACTTCACCGCAATCTATACCGCATTTAAAGAAAGGAGTGGTATCAAAATTTTTTAAATAGGATTCTTCCGCAAGTTTTAACTTTTTTTCAAAGGCAAAGTATGCCTTAATACAATTCAGGTTTTGCAATCCCTTTTTCATATCCCAGGTTAAGACTACTTCATCACCGACGTATTGATAAACAGATGCTTTATACTTCAGGAGAATTTCGGTTAAATCATAAAAACAGCTTTGCATTAATTGGCTGTATTTATTGTGTCCGAGTTTTTCAGCAACCGCAGTTGAACCCTGTAAGTCCATAAACATAAAAATCTTTTTATCATCTCTTGGTGAATGATACTTACCTGTAATCATCTTCCATAAATTTCCCGGTCCGAACTTTCTGTTTATCTGTAAAATAAAATTCATAAAAAGTATTGAAGCGAAAAAAAAGATAACCATAGAAAGAACATTCATAGGAGTAATCAAATTCAAAGATTCCTGCCACATTTTTTCAGTCATTAAACCAAATACTTTATAAACGATATAAGTCAGCAGTCCAGCGATAGCGAAGGAAAGAAGATAGAAGGAACTCTTAATGAGAATTACAGCACCGAATGATTTTTTTCTGATTTCCGTTTTATCAGTTATACTATTGATGAGGGCAAACAGCACTCCAAAAACTATACCCTGGAGAATAAGTTCTAAATGAACAAGCCCGCTGTCGTAGTATTCGGTAATTACATTTTCTTTAAGAAAGCTTCTGTAACCCCAGATCGTAATTATGTTGTAGAAGTACAGTATTCCAATCCAAGAAAGGATTATAAAAATCCATTCTTTCATTTGGATTCTGATTTTGTCATTCATAATATTCTGAAAATATTCTGTTAAACTTAATGATTATTAAGAATATTTACCGATATATGTCTCAAATTGTTGCCGTTGCTTTAAACCATCATTTATCTTGAATTGTCAAACTGATTAGCTTAATTTTATTTATGAAATTATCGGAGGAAAAATGAAGTATAAATTTGGATTTATAATTAGTGGAATAGTACTTATGCTCTTTGCTTTTGGATGCAAATCTGAACTTAATTCCCCGGAGCGGGGTGATTTTTTAAACGATCAAATGAGTTTCGAAACAGTTGACAGCGATCTTGCATTGATGAAGGATGGCGGTATGCTGCTGGATAGTGCTGCAGGAGTTTTTTCAATCGGTTGGAATGAAATGTTCAGGCCTTTTATGGATAGCGCGGAAGTTAAAGGGATGGCATTTGCTGTAGCCTTTAGTGAGAGGGGAACGGATCTCCTGCACTTGAGGAAGTATGGTCTGGATATGGGTGATGTGTTCATAAATTATGGGGGTAACCAGATTGAAATGTATAAGAAATTTCATGAATTCAGAGGAACAGCTTACAGTTTGTTTGAAAGGCCTTTTGGACATTGTAATTCTGAAAACCTGCTTGAGTTTATTCCTAACACCGAGTATCAGTTTGAAGTAACAGGTTCCGAAGCGTTTGCTCCAATTACTATTTCACTTACTTCTCCAAATTCCCTTATGGATATAACCAATTATACGAATGGTCAGATAATTGACCCGACTCAAGACCTTACTATTAACTGGGAAGGCGGAAATGAAGGTAAGGTGGGCATAAGATTAATGCCGCATCTCGGACCTCCCAGGGGAGTACGACATGGAAGACATGGTGATCCGCCACAACATCGCCCTCCTTTTGACAGGGTAATTTTTATTATTCTTGAGAATAACACTGGAACTTATACATTTCCTGCTCAGCAAATACAGAGAATACTTAATGGTATTCCTGCTCATGGATTAATGGCTGAAGTTTCTCAAATGGATTTTGGTGAAGTTGAGCACACGAACGGAACACTGCACACTGCAATGAGAAATGGCAGCAGTGTTATGTTAAGGATTCTTCAATGAAATAAATATTTTGTCGACGGATATTTTTTAACCCCGTCAAGTGCGGGGTTTTTATGATAGTTTGTATAGTCCGATAGAATTTGTAAAACCCTTAATGCTAACCTCTCCCAGAGATGAATATTCTAATACTCCGGTTTTTATATTATCAATTACATCTTTTGATGCTATTACTGAAGAATTAAATTCTTTATTTAATTGTTCCAACCTGGCAGCTAGAATTACGGTATTTCCTGTTATTGAATATTGTTGTCTCTCATCAGTCCCAACATTTCCTGTAAACACTTCACCGGTATGAATACCGATTCCAATATTTGTTTTTGGAATCTCTCCGTTTTCATTTTTCCTTTCCAATTTCTTCACGATTTGAAGAGCGGCGTTAACTGAGTTTTGAACGTGGTTTTCATTTTCAACAGGCGCACCAAATGTTGCCATTAAACCATCACCTAAAATCTGGTTCACTATGCCCGCGTTTTTATTTATTTCCTCAATCATAAAACCTAACACCTCATTCTGATATTTGTTAATCTCTTCAGGGGTTTTTGCTTCACAAAATTTTGAAAAGTTCCTAATATCCAGAAACATTACAGTTGCATTTCTCTTCTTACTGGAAATTTCCAGTTTATTTTCGATGAATTCATCTACAATTTCCTTTGAAACTTGTTGTCCGAAAACTTTCTCCAGTTCATTTCTTTCCTGGATCGTTTCAAACGATCGGACTATTTTATTCTTAATATGATTTGCTATAGCACCTGCAGCAATTCCACTAACAAGCATTATAAGTGATTTTGCTATATAGGCAGCAGGTAAGACAAATATTTCCAGATTAGATACGGTTTTAAATGAATCGAAAAAATAAATGGAAACGAGGAAGTATTCTAAAGCAGTAGTTATTCCAACTAACACACAAATTTTAAAATCCATATCCAGAATTGAAACAAGAATGAATATAAAATAAAGCAAAACTGTAGGTGAGTTTATTGCGACAAGCGGTTCAAGAAAAAATGTAAGAAGAATAATTGCAACAGTAGGTATACTGGCTTCAAAAATCGCATTAGCAAACCTTAGTCTTCTGATATATTTTTTAACCTGTTTTTTCTTTTTTTCAATTATTTTTCTTACCAAAACAGATCTAACAATCAGGACTACTAAAAAAATTATTATTCCAACGAATGCATTTCTAACCATAACGGGATCGCTAGCAGTCTCATTAACAAGGAATATATTTATTGACATAAACAGTATGAGAATTAAAAACACTCCTCCAAGGATGTATTCCCGTATTTTTATATTGTAAAAAAGTTCTTCCGAGAATAAGTCTTTAATGGAAATGATTTTTAGTTTAATAGAATTATCCATATCTAATTAAGTACCTTTCTCCTCATCTTCATATAAGGTAATATCAGGTTTGAAAATTTTTAACGGAGGAAACAATGGAGCTTTCTTCTAATAATTCTGCATTGAGCTTAATATCTCATCAATTTTAATCACCTCAAAAATGTGAGTGCACTCATTCATAATTACATATTCTGCCTGTTCTAAAGACAGAGTATCTGCATTTTCGACACCGGATGTCTTCCTTTTTTACATTTTTTCCAGGATCCGCGCTGCGTGATCTCATTAACTGTTACTTTTAAGACTATTCTTATGCAAAGTAATAAATCTAACAAAAAACCCGGCTGGTAAATAACCCAGCCGGGTTGTCTGGAAATAAATTGAAGATACAAATATGAACGTATCTAAAGATCTAAAACTTGTACAGAATATTAAAGAGTGTCATTATTTACCAAGAAATACAGCAAAACCAGCTTGAACAGTGATTACATCGAGTCCAACCCTGCCACCTTCCCAATTCTCTGGATTAGCTGTACGCTGTTGATAACCCACACCTAAATTTAGCAAAGCTCCTCTTGCTATCTGGACTTTTATACCACCACTAAATCCCCAACCTAGTCCACTTAATGTTTCATCTACCTCGTTTTGTTGAACTCCGGTTGTTTTACTTAATTCTATGCTGGGAACTGTTCCAACGGATAGATTCACTGAATTATAACCTATTTTTCCTTCAATAAACGGGTAGACGCTACCTCCGGTTTTAAAAACGTACGCTGTTGATAAAAAACCACCAAAAACTGAAAGTGTAGCATCTACGTCACCACCTATTCCAACAGAAACAAATTCCGGAACAACCCCAATCTGCCATCCGTCAACAGGCATATAGTATACAGGCACATTAATGAAGAAGAAGTTAAGTGATTCGTCCTGGGATTGACCGTCCACCACAATACTGTTGTTGGCATACATAACTAAACCACCAAGTTCCCAGATTCCTTTTCTGCCAAAATCCTGTGCACTCAAATTAACAGATACAGCTATGAAAGCACATATTAAAAATGGTATAAATTTTTTCATGAGAGGCCTCCCTGATAATGAAACAAATGTGGATCTGAAATGCTTTCAGTCCATTTGAAATTTAGAATAATTTAAAAATTATTTTATAAATGAGTTTTTATATAGTAAAATATTGCTCCCGACAATTTTTTAGTATATCCAAAAATAATAATTTTTATTTTATAGTTGCAACAAAGTCTTAATAAATAATCAGCAAAAAAAACATCAACATTGACAATATTCTTCAATGGTATAAATTAAATCCAAGTGAAATGTTTCTAATAGGCCTTATATTTGAAATTAATTCAACATAATTATAGTTAAAAATGTTTTTTACATTAAGATAAAAGATAATTGGGTAACCAAAGGATAATAGGTTAAATCCAACTCTTACATCAGTAACAAAAACCGGAACCCGTAGTTCACCATCGGGAATTAATCCAATCTCTACCGGTTCCATATCTATCTCTTCAACCCTACTCCAATAACGAAAATCTAAAGCTAATTCGAATGGGTAAGGGTTGTAAACTGCGTTAAAATAAAATAAATGTCGAGGACGATAATTCATAAATTTATTCTGCTTGATGTTCCATGCCCATAAATATGTGTAAGAAATTGATAAACTTAACTTTTGTGATGACAACGGAATTTTCGATATTAATTCAATACCCTGAAGTTTTGCTTCGACAAGATTTCGAAATTGAATATTTCCTTCAGCCGTAAATGCAGGCTCAATAAAATTGTTATAATGGGTATGGAATAATGCTACGTCCAGATTTAGTATTTGCATTGGGGAATAGTTAAATCCTGTCTCAAAAGATAAACTCGTCTCCGGCTCTAGATTCAAATTTTCTTGCAAAGATACTCCCAGTCCTAGATCGGTTGATGTAAATACTTCGGCGGGTGTTGGTGCTCTAAATCCGTTACCAAACGATGCTCTTAATATTAATTTCTCTGATGGCTTATAATTCAATCCTAACTTGGAAGTTAGGGCGTTTCCACTGATTTTATCGAGTTTAATGAAGTCATATCTCAATCCGGCTGTAGCAATTAGTTTTGAAATTCCCCTATATTCTGCCTGAAAATATCCGGATGTAGTATAGACTTTTGGATTACTGAATATATTTGATTGTACATTGGCATATGAAAATTCTGTACCGGTAATAAACATAGTATGTTTTAAAAGATTGAGATTCAATAAAAATTCATTTCTGGTTAAAATAACTTTCGATGAGGTTAACTCTATACCTTTACCGTCAAATTTTGTAAAATAAAAACTTGGTTTTAATTCAGCAGAAACCTTATCACTGAATTTTTGTTTATAGATTAAGCTTAAGAACAAGCGGTTAGATTCAACGGTTTTATTTTGATCCTCCTCTTTCTGAATCAAAGCATTTCTCGAATTCTTCCAATAGATAAAATTACCACGATTCATATGAAGATAATTAGCAAGTAAGCTGATAGAACTGACTTCGGATAAATCGTAGGCAAGTTTTAAATAACCGATATATCTTTTTTTAAAATCATCCTTACGGTAACTGTCATCTTGTAACTTTCTTAGTGAAAATGAATATCCAAAGTTGCCAATTGAATGTGAGTGTGATAAGGATATTCCGTAGTAAGATCTGGTCTGCTCGGACCAGTCCCATTCTTTGTATGCAGGCTTATCGTAAATACCGGCAAATGTGTTAATGAATGTAAAGGGCTTAGTAGAGGGTTTTCGAGATATTATATTTATAACACCACCAATTGCCGATGTGCCATACAATGAACTTGCCGGTCCTTTTATTACCTCTATGCGTTCGATATCTGTCAGGGGAATTTGCTCCCAAATTATCTCACCGGTATCACCGGTATATATTGGAACACCATCAATTGTCACAAGAACTCGCGTGCCTGCCCCCATAGTATAGCCGCTAGATCCTCGTACACTTATTTGGTTTTCTGTTAAATTAATTCCCGGGACATATCGAAGAGCATAATCAATACTGAAAAAATTTTGCTTAAGAATTTCGTTACCCTCTATTATTATTGAACTCACGGGTAATTCTGATTTTTTCTGTTCGTATTTTCCTGCAGTAACTATAACCTCTTCGGATTCTATTACTTCCTCCCTTAATACCACATTCAGATTAATAGATTTATCTGTTATGGACAGATTTTCTTTTTTAAAGTTTTTGTAACCTATTGCCGAGAATTCAATTGTGTAGTTGCCAATGGGAATTTTTTTAATATGATATCTGCCCAGAAGATCAGAAGCATCACCGAAATTTGTACCAAGTAAAATAACGTTTGCATATTGAATTGGTATATTTAATGAGTCGGTGATAGTCCCGGTAATACTATAAGTTTGTGAATGAAGCTGTAGGTGGGTTGCGCAAAAAATTATGATTAGATAATAATATTTTCTGGTTATTGTGCACAACATATGCTTCATACCTTTCAATTAATTTCCCCCCGGGGGTTGAGGAGGAGGATTATTGAAATCGCAGCGAATATTAATGTTTTCCAGAATTTCACCTTCGGTTATGATTATTTTTCCAGGAGTTGTGCTATCATTTGGAGAATAATAGAGACCAGCAACAAACCAATCTGCTCTGTTCAGGGATACCTCTACAGATTTTGATTGTGCTACTGCTAAGTAAGAGTATTCACCGGGATTAAGAAATCCCTCTTCTGGAACAATTGAAGAATCTAATGTGGAATAAGAATAGACTTGTGTACCATTTGGTATTTCCTCACTTACATATTTAAGATTAAATACATTAAAATCACTCTCTGTAAGTAGCGGATTTTTGAAAGCAACGATATGGGTACGCTGAATACCATCTGGCCAGTCACCTATAAAAGTAATTTCCCCACTAAACCCTGTTGGTTCACTGATAGGTTTTGGTTCAATTCCCTGATCGCAACCAATTAATAATAATAAGACTATCGGCAGAAGAATTAATATTGTAGCTCCGTAGCGATTCATATTACTATTTCATTTTTCTTTTTGTTTCAAGAAAAATTCTTGTTATCACTCTAACCGTTTTCTGAATCTTAGAGAACTAAGTACAAAAATAATGACGCCCATAACCAATAATACGAAGGCATCTATCCATAATTCACTAAATCCAATCCCTTTTATTATAACTCCCCGTATAATGTTTATAAAATATTTCAAAGGTATTATATAGCTTATGTATTGAATAATTTTCGGCATATTTTCTACCGGGAAGGCAAAACCCGATAAGAAAATCATCGGCATCATGACTGTAAAAATAGCTATCATCATGGCCTGCTGTTGGGTTTTAGAAATAGTAGACACAAACAAACCCAGTCCCAGTGTTGAAAGGATATAGAGAAAAGAACTTGAGAAAAGGAAAAACAAATTTCCTTTCGATACAATATTAAAAACAAACTGCATCGCGGTTAAAATTATTATTACGGATAAAAAACCAAGTATAACAAAGGGAATAAGCTTTCCAATTATGATTTGAAATGGTTTAAGGGGAGTTACAAGTAATTGTTCAAGCGTACCGATTTCTTTTTCTTTAACAACAGCTAACGAGGTGAGGATAAGCGTAACTATACTAAGTAGTAAACCGACAATCCCAGGGACCATAAAATTTCTTGTTTTAAGAGTTGGATTATACCAAATTCTTACCTCGGCATAGATAGAACCACTAGTAGATCTCTTCACCCCTTTTTTCTGCATAATATCCAACAATATATTATTTGAGAATGAAGTTGTAATACTCTGTATATATCCCGATGCAATATTAGCACTGTTGCCATCTGATCCGTTTATAATTGCTTGAACTTTTGCTGTTTCTCCTCTTTTTATTTTATATTCAAAATCCGGCGGAATCACTAATGCCATTAACACATTTCCATTATCAATCTCTTCAGTAATTTCATTGTAGCTGTCAACATAATTTTCGGAATAAAAGTAGCCTGAGCTTGTAAATCTTTCAATAAAATCTCTGCTGGTCACACTACGATCCTGATCATAAATTGCCGTCCTTACTTTGTCTATATCAAGATTCGCAGCGAAACCGAGCAATGTTAATTGAATTACAGGTGAAAATAAAACCAGGCTATACATTCTGGGATCTCTTTTGAACTGAATAAATTCCTTTTTTACAAAGTGTAAAATCTCTCTCATTAAATCTGCGCTCTTTTTCTACTTAGCATCGTTGCTAAGGACATTAGGATTATAGTATAGATTATTAAGTAGATTATTTCTTCCCAGAATGCAGTCAATCCCACTCCCCGCAATACAATGGCGCGGAGTATTTCAATAAAAAATTTTGCAGGAGTTACATTTGTTATTATTTGAATAATTATCGGCATACTATCGATCGGGAAAATAAAACCCGATAAAATTACTGAGGGCAGGAGTGATAGAAATGTGGCTAATGAAAAAGCAAATTGCTGAGAATCTGCTATTACCGAAACAAAAATTCCTATTGATGTTGATGCCGAGATAAAGACCAGGGTTGTTATAAAAAGCAAAATGAGTGAACCCTTAACTTCTACCCCGAACAGGATGTAACCTGCTAATAGGATGAATCCAGCATTAATTAAAGCTATAACAACGAATGGAAACGTTTTTCCAAGAATTAGTTCTATTGGAGAGAGAGATGACACGTTTAACTGTTCCATCGTACCTCGTTCTTTTTCTCGAACAAATGATAATGCAACTGTTATTACGGCAGTTACAATCAGGATTACTGCTATCAATCCCGGGATAAGGAATTTGGTAGTATCTAAATCTGGATTAAACCAAAATTGCGGTTCTAATGAAACCGGTGCAGAGACATTAATACCCTGTCTTGCGAGCGTCATTGCTAAAATATTTTTATTATATAAGAGTGTTGCAACAGTTATATAATTGCGGATTATTGCGGCAGTGTTGGCATCCACTCCGTCAATAAGATATTGAATTTGAACTGACTCTCCCGAGTTAATTTTCTTTGAAAAGTCATTTGGTATAACAACAACACATTGAGCGATTTTCTTGTCCAAATAAGAATCGACATTGTCATAGCCTTCAATGTAATTTACAAGATCGAAGTATTCAGAGTTCAGAAGTGAATTTGTAAAATCTCTGCTCATTATTGATTTTTCATTATCAAAAATTGCTAGCTTTATATGCCTCACATCAAAATTTATTGCATAACCAAAAATCATCAGCAAAAAAACCGGAAAGAAAAACATAACGAACAGGAGACGGACATCTCTCTTGAGCTGCCTCACTTCTTTTATTACTATTGCAGATATTCTTCTAAGCAATTTTCTTTTTATTAGTTTCTAATAAGTGTATGAAAACATCTTCAAGCGTTGGAGTTATTTCATCCATCCTTGTAACTTTAATATAATTTTGCTTTTCGAGATATTCTATAATTTGATCCTCCATGGCGGCATTACTATGCAAGCTTACGTGTATGTTATTTCCAAAGATTGAAGTATCAATCACATAATCCTGGTTTTTTAATAATTCCATTGCATCTACCGGTCTGTCACATTCAATTTCAATAATCTTATGTTTGATATAATCGGTTTTTAACTTTTTTGGATTTCCTTCTGCGATTAGTTTTCCCGCATCAATTAGAATTATATTGTTGCAGTATTCAGCCTCTTCCAAATAATGTGTTGTTACCAGAACAGTGGTACCGTCCGATGAAAGACTATTAATCAAATCCCAAAAACTTCTTCTGGATATCGGATCAACTCCGCTCGTTGGTTCATCCAAAAAAACAATATCCGGTCTGTGAATTACAGCAGTGCCAAGAGCCAACCTCTGTTTAATACCACCCGGTAGGGATTTAGTTATTATATTCTCTTTTCCTTCAAGATTTGCAATAGAGAGAACCCATTTCTTTCTCTCAATAAATGTAGCACCCTCCAATCCGTATACCCCACCAAAAAAGTTAATGTTTTCCTCAACAGTAAGGTCATTATATAGTGAAAAACGTTGAGACATATAACCAATAATCTTTTTAACCTTATTTGGTTCTTTTGTAATATCGAAGCCTCCGACACAGACAGTGCCTGATGTTGGAGTTAAAATTCCACATAAAATTCTTATCGTAGTAGTCTTCCCCGCACCATTTGCACCTAAAAATCCAAACACTTGTCCTTTCTCAATTGTGAATGAGATATTATTTACTGCAGTAAATGCTCCAAAAGTCTTTGTCAGATTATTTACTTCAATACTATTCATTTAATATTCAGATCAAGAAAACTCAATTTTCGGATTGATGTTTTTGGTACAAGGTCATATTAATTTGCACTGCTTTAATAAATCTTTCTTCCAATAGCCACATTCAACTTTACTTTTGCTAGCTGGTAATCTGCCTGAGCAAATAGCAATTTGGTTTTTGCATCAAACAGCTCAACTTCAGAATCAAGAAGATCATTGCTGGTTGCAAGTTGATATTGATACTTTTGGGTTGTAATTCTGTAATTTTCTTCTGCTGATTCAAGAGCAAGTTTGCTGATTTCAATTTTTTCCAGCTCACTTTGAAGTGACAAATAACTGTTGAATACCTCCAGCTCAATTTGTTCCTTTAGGAGTTGTAGAGATTCTTTCGATTGAATTACCTCATTTCTGGCTTGAATTGATTTTGAAGATGTGTTTCCCCAATCCCACAGACTCCAACTCAGTGACAATCCAACGAACCACAGACGGAGATCTTGATTCGAGATCGAAAATGTTTCGGCATTTATATTTGAAAGATAAAAATTTCCCGAAGCATAAAGCTTAGGCCACCAGCCTGAGTTTACTGCAGTTATCTGTTCTTCACCGCCTTTTATTCTAAAATCTAAAATCCTGAGTTCTTCCCGTATTGATAAAGCCTCTGCAAGAATATCATCATATTCCGGGTAAATGTATTCAGATAATTCTAAGTCAGATTTTATTTGAGTCCTTTCTCCAAGATTGAATCCTATCGCTCTATTAAATGTCGCTCTGGCAATCTCCATTTTATTTTTTGCATCGATTAATTCCAGTTCGACGTTTGATAGCTGCACTTTAATTTTTAAATAATCATTTACGGTTACCAAACCGTTATCCAAAAATTCCTTGGATTGGTTCAAATGTTCATTAAGGGAAAGCAGGTATTCCTTTATAAGTTCAACGGATTTTTCGGTTTTAAAAAGATTCCAAAATGCAAAATGAATTTCGAGAGCCACATTATTAATATTTTTCAGGTGTTCTATGTTAGTAGCAAGATGATTGTATTTTGCTGCACTTCTTAGAGAAGAAAGCTGGAATCCTGTGAATATGGGCAGCTGTATGTTCAGGCTGAGGTTATAAGAACTAAATGGATTGATTACATTTATCGGTGCAGGACCGAATGCTATTTTTGAAGGTTTCGTAAGGTTCAGATAATTATATCCAGCTCCAAAACTTATTTTAGGCAACATTTGTGATGTAAACTCCGTTACTCTTGCATCTGCACTAATGACTTTCGACTCCGATATTTTAATAAGCTTACTATTTATTAACCCTATTTCTACACTTTCCTCAAGGGTTAATTTGCTTTGCTGTGCAAAGAGATTACCAAAGATTAGTAAAGGAAAAATTAGTTTTTTCATCGCTTGAAATCGATTAATGTAAAATTCAGTTTTCATTAGATTGTTTCTTTAACAAGGTAAATAAAAATATTTTCCAGTGAGGGGGTTATAGTTCTATTACTGGTTACCGATATGCCCTGCTTTGCTAAAAATGATTTAATTTTTTCTAATTCAATTTGAGGATTATCTGTCATTATATTAATTCTGTCTCCAAATATCTGAACATCGATATCAGTTTGTACTTTCAATTTAGAATATGCACTTTGGATATTATCACAAAAAATTTCCAGTACCTTTTTCCTTGTAGTCGATTTAATCTTATGTGGTTTATCATTTGCTATAATCTCACCTTGGTTCATAAGAGCAACACGGTTGCATCTTTCCGCCTCATCGAGATAGGGAGTAGTCATCAAAATTGTTATTCCTTCTTTTTGCAGATCGGACAGAATTTTCCAGAAATCCCTGCGTGAAACAGGATCAACTCCTGTTGTAGGTTCATCAAGAAACAGTATTTTGGGTTTGTGAATAAGGGAACAGGTAAGGGCAAGCTTCTGCCTCATTCCCCCTGAAAGTTTATCTGCAAGTCGATCACGAAAAGGTGTAAGCCTTGTAAACTGGAGAAGTTCATCTCTTCTTACTTTAAAATTTTTTACATTGTGAATATCCGCAAAGAACTCAATGTTTTCATCAATAGAAAGGTCGCCGTAGAGACTAAATTTTTGTGATAGATAACCAATTTGATTTTGAATTTCTTTTTTCTTCTTTCTTAGATCAGAACCGAACATTTTAATATTTCCCGAATCAGGATTAAGCAAACCGCAAAGAATTCTAATCGTAGTCGTTTTACCCGCACCGTCCGGACCCACTAATCCAAACATTTCACCCTCATAAATCTCAAGATTGATTTCATCCACGGCTTTAATTTGTCCAAAACTTTTTTTGAGGTTTTCGATTTTAATAATTGAATTCATTATGCTTATAATATTATTTCAGCATCTGCAGGCATTCCATCCTTCAATTCAAAATTAGGATTTTCAATCTTAATCTTTATTGCAAAAACCAATTTCGTTCTTTCTTCCTTTGTCTGAATATTTTTAGGCGTGAACTCTGCTTCGGGTGAGATGTAAATTACCTTTCCCGAATAAACTTTATCGGGATATGTGTCGATAGAAATTTCTGCTTTTTGTCCGAGCTTTACCTCTCCCAATTCTGTCTCGCGAATGTATATGACGATCTCCACAGAACTTAAATCTGCAACCTGGAAAAGTGAGGACATAATTCCTGCCGTTTCTCCGGCTTCTATAAATTTCTTGGTGATAAATCCTGATGAAGGTGAAGTAACATAGCAGTCATTTAAATTCTTTTTAAGTAAATTCACAATTGCGATTGTTCTGGTCAGGTTAGCTTCAGCTTGTTTGATTTCTTCTGGACGTGAAAGGTTTTTTATCTTTTGAAGATTTTCCTTCGCGGCATTTAATCTTGCAAGGTTTATTTCGTAATTAGCGATTGCATCATCATACTGCTTTTTTGTTATCGTTTGTGATTGGTAGAGATTTTCCATCCGTTCTTTATCTTTTTCGGCAAGTTCAAAACTTATTTCGGCCTGCTTTAGATTTTCTTCAGCCTGATTTACATCTTCGCTTCTTGCTCCTTTTTTAAGAAGATTGAACTGCGCTTCTGCATAGTCTTTTGAAGCCAGTGCTTCCTGCAGTTTCAATTCATATGTTTCAGTATCTATTATAATTACCGTATCACCCTTATTTAATTTTGCTCCTTCATCCTTTAAAATCCGAATCACTTTCCCGGCAACCTGGGAACTCACAATAATATTTGTTGCTTCTATATTTCCCGATGCTACAATATTGCCGTTGTTGTTCCCATTGCATGCAGTAATAAGAAAAATTAATGATATGCTGAAGACAATTAAAGTATTTTTCATTTCGATACCGTGTAGAATGATTTTTTAAATTGTTTTTTCCCGTTTGGAGTTAAAATTCCGTTGAATAAAATTTCGAATGTGTGTTGTATCGCTTCTTTATAATTCATTTTCTGATAAAAAAGAAAATCAGGATTAACAATTGATCGCATTGCAGTTACATATAAATGAATAATGAGTTCGGCAGGCTTTTCAATTATTATTCCTTCTTTCTGCCCTTGCTGTATTATACTTCCCAAGACTGCATATGCTTTTTTAGTTCTGAACTCATCTATAGTTTCCCAAAGAGCAGGATGATGTATGCGTATATCTTTTATCCATTTATCACTGAATTTTGTAGAAATCTCTCTCATTACTTCAAAAAGATGTAAAGCTCTAATTAAAGAATTATCTTCTTCCTTCATTACTGAATCAATTTTATCTTTGACCTGATTCATAAATGAATTAACAATAATTTTAACCAGTTCATCTTTCGATGAAAAATATTTGTAAATGGTTTTTTTGCTCATTTGTAATTCCGCGGCAAGAGAATCCATAGAGGTTTTGTAGAACCCTTCACTCATAAATTTTTCGGAAGCATAACTTAAGATTTTCTGCTTTTCGAAATCGTTTTTTTGATCCCTGCTTTTTTTACCCATTTATGCTTTATGGAAACTATTTTTGTTTTATTAGTTTCCAAAATAATAAATGGAAACTATTTTGTCAAGAGATAGTTCCCGAAAGATTGATTGTAATCAAAATAGGTGGTTGCTAAAAAAAGAATGAATGATTAAAATTCATTTCAAAATAAGAGGAAATTATGAAATTTATTTTTTTATTATCTTCAATTATAGTGTTTGGTGCGTTCAATATTTTTGCACAGGAAAAATTAGAGGCTGATGTCGGGATTGCTTTTCAAAATGCAAAAAAAGGGGTTTACTGGGCACTATCCAATATCCCCATCAAAAAATCCAGAATTGAAAATGATCTTATAGCTGAGGATAGATTGTATGCATCGGTGAGATTGGAAAAAGAAGTTAATGGAGTAAAGGTTGTATCGAGAGGATTCTATCAAACGAATGAAGTGGAGATCACAATTTATAAATCTTATGACAGCTTAAAAAGCGAAGGATATGATATACCGATCAACTAGGGGAAAGAAGAATAAATATTTAATTTTTATTAATCTTTGCTTCTAATTCTTCAGCAAAGGATAAGGCAAGTGCTTGAACTTCTTCCTCTTTACCAAGTAGATCCTGAAGGGTGAACTTGCTAAGCACACCATCAAGGACATTCTGAATTGTTTTCCATATTGAACGAATACTGCAATCAATTGAGTTCGTGCAGATGTTTTCTACACCTGCATGCAAACTGCAAAAATCCGGTTCATAGAGTTTGCCACCAAGAGAAGTAAGCACATCGCTTATAAGAATTTTGTCAGCAGGCTGGTTTAATTTGTAACCGCCTGTTTGTCCCCTTGCACTTTCAATAAATCCTGCAAGTCTTAAAGCACGTAAAATCTTCGCGGTGTTTGCTGATGAAAGACCTTCAACCTCGCTGAGTTCCGGAATAGTCAGTCCATTTGGTGAATCACTCTTGGCGATTCTCAATAATAACCTTAGACCATATTCTTCTTGTGTACTAAATTTCATAATCACAACCCTGAATTCATTTCAGGATCTTTATTTGTTTTTTAAGATACTGAAATAAATTCAGCATTCTAAGTTTATCCCTGATACAAAGGTATCTTTGATCCGCATGCTTTAGCATGCATTACTTTAGCAAAATGTTCTGCCGGAATAGACGGTCCCTGCTTGTTGCAATGCTCATTAAACATCTCTCTCCAGTGATCGGAAATCTGTTCGGGCATTCTTCCTTCAATTTCGTGTCTGTGCATAAATTGAATAAGCTCACCATTTTTAAATAATGCAAAGCTTGGAGAAGATGGCGGTATGTTTCCGACTAACTCTCTTGTTTTATCAACAGCATCTCTTTCCTGTCCTGCAAAGACTGTATAAAGCTTATCCGGTATAATGTCATTTTGCAAAGCAAGTGATATACCTGGTCTTGCACTTCCGGCAGCACAGCCACAGACGGAATTAATCATTACAAATACAGTCTCATCATCATTTACTTTAATTGAGTCTTCTACTTCTTTTGGATTTAACAATTCGGTAAAGCCAACTGCTACTAGTTCATCTCTCATAGGCTGAACAGCATTCTGATCATACATTGGTGGTCTTGATGTTATATTGAACATTGATTCTCCTTTTTTTTGATTCACCCTGAACCTATCTGCCGCCAGGCAGGTTTATTTCTCCAAAGTAATTCTTTGGACAGGGTATTTAGTTTTGGATTAAGATCCCGATCCCGTCTTTGTAAGGACGGGGTTTGGGACTCACATAAATCCCAATTCGACTTTTGCTACTTCAGACATCATATCTTTATCCCACGGTGGACTCCAAACCAGTTCAACTTTTGCATCGTTCACTTCAGGCATAGATTTTACCTTCGCTTCAACTTCCGGTGGAAGTGAGCCTGCAACGGGGCAGGCAGGGGAAGTTAAAGTCATTTTAACCTTCACATTATTGTTATCATCGATCCCGATTTCATAAATCAATCCAAGTTCAAAAATATCTACCGGTATTTCAGGATCATAACAAGTTTTTAATGTCTGAATTATTTTTTCTTCTAGTTCTTGTTTGTTGATTTTATTTGATTCCATAATTAAAAATATTTTTATTCACAGATTTATAATCTGTGTTACTTTTAACCCTCCCCTTTGGGGAGGGTAGGGAGGGGCTTTTTACTCAGTAGTAACCTTTTCCTTATTACCTTTAAGTGCGCTCATCATAGTGTGCCATGCAAGAGAAGCACATTTAACTCTAACAGGAAATTCCTGAATTCCTGCAAATACAGCCAATTTACCCAATTCGTCCAAATCGAGGTTACCGCCAAGTTTACCTGTTACCAGATCATGAAATTTTTCAAACAGTGCTTCAGCCTCTTCTATCGTTTTACCCTTTAAGACTGAAGTCATAACTGAAGCAGATGCTTTTGAAATTGCACAGCCTTCGCCTTTAAAGGATACATCTTTAACAATTCCATCTTCAATAATCAAATAAATATCTAGATGATCACCGCAAAGAGGATTAAATCCTTCGGCATGCTGAGTTGCATTATCCATAACCCTGAAATTTCTTGGACTTTTATTGTGATCTAAAATTACCTGCTGGTAAAGCTCTTTTAATTCCTGATCCATTATCCAAAAACCTCAATTATTTTTCTTAAACCATTAATTAAAACATCGATTTCTTCTTTAGTATTATACATTGCAAATGATGCTCTGGAAGTTGCGGGTATATTGTATCGCTGCATGACCGGCTGCGTGCAATGATGTCCGGTTCTTATTGCAACTCCTTCAAAATCTAAAAAAGTTCCAATATCGTGCGGATGAATATTTTCTAAGACAAAAGAGAGGACACTCATTTTTTCCTTTGCACTTCCAATTATTCTCAAACCCGGAATTTTCGAAACTTCTTCAGTCGCATAATTCAAAAGATCCGTTTCGTGATCTTTAATATTTTCAATTCCGATTTTTGAAACATATTCAATTGCGGCGCCCAGACCGATTGCGCCAGCAATATCCGGAGTTCCTGCTTCAAATTTGTGCGGTAATTCATTGTAAGTAGTTTCTTCAAATGTAACTTTCGAAATCATATCGCCACCCCCCTGATAAGGAGGCATTTTATCTAATAGATCAACTTTTCCGTAAAGGGCGCCGATTCCGGTCGGACCGTAAATTTTGTGTCCGCTAAATGCGAGAAAATCGCAATCGAGTTTTTGAACGTCAACTGATAAATGATTTACTGCCTGAGCAGCATCTACAAGAACCGGGACATTAAATTGATGGGCAAAATCAATTATCTCTTTTACAGGATTTACCGTTCCCAGTGAATTTGACACATAAACAATTGAAACAAGTTTTGTTCTTTTGTTAACCAGATTTTCAAATTCTTCGTATATTAATTCACCCTTATCGTCGATAGGAATTATTCGAAGTTTTGCATTTTTCTCTTTACACAGCATCTGCCATGGAACAATGTTTGAATGATGTTCCATATGAGAGATGATAATTTCATCTCCTTCTTTTACATTTGCTCTGCCATATGACTGAGCAACGAGATTAATTGCTTCAGTTGTTCCTCTTGTAAATATGATCTGGTTTTTTCCGAGTGCATTTATGAATTGTTTGATTTTTATTCGCGCACCCTCAAATGAATCAGTCGCTTGCTGGCTTAATGCGTGAACCCCTCTGTGAATATTCGCATTTTTTTTACAATAATAATCTTCAAGCGTATTTAAAACCTGTAATGGCTTTTGAGTTGTTGCAGCATTGTCTAGATAAACGAGATTCTTGCCGTGAACCTTTTTCTTTAGTATAGGAAAATCTTCACGAATTTTATTTACATCGTATTTTTCTTTGTTTACGGCAACTGCATTTTCAACATCTGTGCCCATAGATTTCTCTATTGATTGAATTTTTCAGTTATAATTTTTTCAATGTAATTTCTTATAGATTCTATCTTAATTGATGTAACTACATCACTCGCAAAAGCATGCAGCAAAATTCCTTTACTGGCCTCTTCACCAATACCTCTGGATTTCAGATAGAATTTAGCGTCGTCATCCATTTGTCCTATCGTTGCACCATGAGAGCACTTGACATCGTCAGCAAAAATTTCAAGCTGAGGTTTTGTGTTCATAAGCGCTTCATCCGACAGTAAAATGTTATTGTTCTCCTGGAATGCGTTTGTCTTTTGTGCATCCTGTCGTACCACTACTTTTCCGTTAAATACACCACGTGATTTATCATCTAGAATTCCTTTGTAGTGCTCATGACTGTTGCAATTGGGTTTTGCATGATCCATTAACGTGTGCGCATCAAAAAGCTGTGAACCGTCAATCATGAATAACCCGTTTAAGGTACACTCACCCCCTTCATCATTGAACCTTGCATTAAATTCATTTCGCGTTAAATCGCCGCCGGTAGAAATTGAATGCGAGCTGAAATTACTGTTCCTTTCCTGGTCAACTTCCATTCTTGCAATGTGAAAGGATTTTTTACTTTCTTCCTGGAGCTTGATATGGTCGACTACAGCATTTTCTTCAGCAACAATTTCTGTGACAGCATTTGTAAAGTAAATACTTTCTTCTTCACTAACATAGTGTTCGATTATTGTTACCTGAGAATTTTTTTCGGCCACAAAAAGGTTTCTTGGCTGAATTAATATTTTATTGCCTCCGGCTGTGGTAACAAAAATTATGTGAATCGGTTCTTCGACAATTTTACCTTCCGGCACATGAACGAAAGCTCCGTCCTCGGTATAAGCAGTGCTTAGTGCGGTAAAAATATTATTCTGATGTTCAGCATATTTACTAAAATGTTCCTGCAAAATTTTATTATTGCTTTTTATTTCAGCTGCTATACTGCCAAGGACAACACCTTTCGGCAGATTTAAAAGATCACTGTGTTCAGGGGAAAAGTATCCGTTTATAAAAACTATTAAGCTATGTTCCATCTCATCAAACAAATTTGATTTGATGAGTTCCTTAGAAACACTTTTCTTCTCAATAGAAGGAGTAAAATTGTGTTTTAAAAGTGGTGCAATACTCGTGTATTTCCATTCTTCATCCTTTACTGTTGGAAATTCCAGCTTACTGAAATTTGAAAGAGCGGCTTTCCTTTTTTCATGGACGAAATTACCTTTTCCACCATTTAATCGCTTCTCAAATTCTCCAAAGCCTGAGATATACCAGTCTTTTATGTCTATTGTTTTTTCCATTTTCAATTTCTTTCTTAATTAACCAGTAACTGTTTCAAGGGTTTCATTTTTTACCCAATCATAACCTTTTTCTTCCAGTTGAAGGGCTAATTCTTTACCACCTGATTTAACAATTTTTCCTTTATAAAGCACGTGAACAAAATCAGGAACGATGTAGTTGAGCAATCTCTGATAGTGAGTTACAACAATTGTGGCATTCTCTTTCGAGCGAAGCTTGTTGACTCCATTTGCAACAATTTTAAGTGCATCGATGTCAAGACCAGAATCTGTTTCATCCAGGACGGCAAGTTTTGGGCCCAATACTGCCATCTGGAAAATTTCATTTCTTTTCTTTTCACCACCTGAAAATCCCTCATTTACTGCCCGGCTTAGAAATTTTTGATCGAGTTCAACCAATTTCATTTTTTCTTTTACCAGGGTTAAAAATTCCATTGCATCCAGCTCATCTTCGCCATGGTATTTTCTGATTTCATTTAGGGCAGTTTTTAAAAGATTTGTATTACTCACACCCGGAATTTCAACAGGATATTGAAACGCAAGAAATACACCTTCTCTTGCTCTGTCTTCGGGAGCTAAATCAAGAAGGTTCTTCCCATTATAGATTACCTCTCCCTTGGTTACTTCATATTCTTCTCTTCCTGCAATTACCTGTGCAAGTGTGCTTTTGCCTGAGCCGTTCGGACCCATAATAGCATGCACTTCACCGGCTTTTACTTTAAGATCAATTCCTTTTAGAATTTCATTTCCTTCAATACTTGCATGTAAATTTTTAATCTCTAACATATTATAAGTTTTCCTTTTGATGTTTCGTTTAATTTATATTGGTCATTCTGGGCGAAGCGAAGAATCTGTCTTGATTTTAAGATTCTTCACCCCGATAATTCGGGATTCAGAATGACGATCAGTCATTTAACCAACACTTCCTTCGAGGCTTACACTAAGCAATTTTGTTGCTTCTACAGCAAACTCCATTGGAAGTTCTGCGAGAACTTCTTTGCAATAACCGTTAACAATTAATCCGATTGCATCCTCAGTAGAAATCCCTCTTTGATTTAGATAGAAAATTTGATCTTCACCAATTTTTGAGGTGGTTGCTTCGTGCTCGACTTTTGCGCCAGGATTATTTATTTCCAAATAGGGGAATGTATGTGCACCGCATTTATCACCAAGCAGCAGCGAATCGCACTGAGAAAAATTTCTTGCATTTTCCGCATTCTTGGCAATCTTCACCAGCCCACGATAACTGTTTTGGCTTTTGCCTGCAGAAATTCCTTTTGATATAATTGTACTTCTGGTATTCTTTCCTAAATGAATCATTTTAGTCCCGGTATCTGCCTGTTGCAGATTGTTAGTCATAGCGACCGAATAAAACTCTCCAATAGAATTATCACCCTGTAAAATACAGCTGGGATATTTCCAGGTAATTGCTGAGCCTGTTTCCACCTGTGTCCATGAAATTTTTGAATTTACACCTCTGCATGCACCGCGCTTGGTAACAAAATTGTAAATACCGCCTTTACCTTCCTTATCTCCGGGATACCAGTTTTGCACAGTTGAGTATTTAATTTGTGCATTGTCAAGCGCAATCAATTCGACGACAGCAGCATGCAATTGATTTTCATCTCTCATCGGCGCTGTACAGCCCTCGAGATAACTAACATAGGAACCCTCATCTGCTACAATAAGTGTTCTCTCAAACTGACCTGTGTTTGCAGCGTTGATCCTGAAATAAGTTGAAAGTTCCATCGGGCAGCGAACCCCCTTCGGGATATAGGCAAATGATCCATCACTAAAAACTGCAGAATTTAAAGTAGCATAAAAATTATCGGTATACGGAACTACGGATCCGAGATATTTTTTTACAAGTTCAGGATGATTTTGGACTGCTTCTGAAAATGAGCAGAATATTATTCCCAGTTCGTTCAGCTTATCCTTAAATGTAGTGGCGACCGAAACGCTATCGAACACAGCGTCCACCGCAACTCCGCTCAGTCTTTTTTGTTCATCCAAAGATATTCCAAGCTTTTCGTAAGTCTCAAGTAATTCAGGATCTATTTCATCTAAACTTTTTAAAGTTGGTTTCCTTTTTGGTGCCGAGTAGTAAGAAATATCCTGGTAATTAACAGGCGGATAATTAACATTTGCCCAATGCGGTTCTTTCATTGTTAACCAATGCCTGTAAGCTTTCAATCTCCATTCGAGCATAAATTCGGGTTCATTCTTCTTCGCAGAAAGCTGCCTGATAATATCTTCATTTAAACCATTTGGAAGCGAATCTGCTTCAATATCAGTAACAAATCCATACTTATATTCTTTACCGGCTAATTCTTCAATTTTAGATACTTCGGTGGAACTCATCTGATTTCCTTGTTTATTATTTTTTTCATTTATCCTAACAACTTTTGATTTTCAGATTCAAACTTATGCTATCTATACAAAAAAGTCAAGATTAAATTGAGCATAATTAATCACATTTTGGAGAACTGAAAATCAGCAACATTCATTGTTAATAAGAACAGGGTGAAATTGTATTTCATTCAGGATTAAATTAACTTTGAATTTAAGTTAAAAGGCGAAAATTCAGCAATTTCGCTTATTATCCATTTTTAAATACAGATTCAGTTAGTGCAAGAAAAGGAAAGCAAGCAGGATTCTCAAAAAAGCAAAGCAATCGGATACAAGCGTTACAGCGGGAGACGGCGACGATATCATTACAAAAAACATCCCGTTTCGGATACTCATCGCAAAAAGTCTTCATTCAGGAAAATTTCACTAATAATTCCGCTTTTTAATGAAGATGAGTCTGTTATTCCGCTCAGCCACGAAATTAGAAAGGCATTAAGCAAGATAGATGTTGATTACGAAGTATTTTTAGTTGATGATGGAAGTACTGATTCATCTTTACAAAAATTAAAGGAGATTTCAAGAACTGATAAACGATTTAAGTTTATTAGCTTTAGAAAAAACTACGGTAAGTCTGCTGCATTACATGTGGGATTTCAACAGGCGACAGGTGAAGCTGTAATAACTATGGATGCAGATTTACAGGATGACCCGCATGAAATACCAAACCTGCTGGCCAAGCTTGAAGAAGGATACGATCTATGTTCCGGCTGGAAGAAGAGAAGACAGGATCCAATAATTAAAAAATTATCATCAAGATTTTTCAATTTTGTTACGAGAATTATTAGTGGAATAAGAATTCATGACTTCAATTGTGGATTAAAAGCTTACAGAAAAGCAGTGGTCGAAAGTATTAAAGTCTACGGAGAGTTACACAGGTATATGCCTGTACTTGCAAAATGGCAGGGATACAAAATAACCGAAATCCCCGTTCAGCATCACCCGCGCAGGTACGGTAAAACAAAATTTGGCATGTCCCGATTCTTCAAAGGATTTATTGATCTGGTAACAGTAATTTTTGTTACAAGGTACATAAAGCGCCCTATGCATTTTTTCGGGTTCCTAGGTGCGCTGGCATTTGTAGCAGGTTTTGTAGTCCTGGGTTATCTAACTATTCTCTGGATTCAGGGTGAACCTTTAAGTAACAGGCCAATGCTGTTTCTTGGTATGTTGTTGATAATAGTTGGCACACAACTTTTTGCAGTTGGTTTGCTGGGAGAAGTGATAGTTCATAATTCTATGGATGAACGGGAGTACGTAATTAAAGACCAGAGTTAGATGTAAGGTTTTTGGTGGAATATGGTTGATGGAGAATGATAATCTCTTAAGAAATAAAAAATTAAAACACACATCTTAAAACTAAAGTCTTTTAATCCTCTAATAATGAAAATCTTTACGTTTCAAATAAGTATTTATAGGATTTTCTATCTTCCATCCTCCTTATTCAATTATCCGTTATAGAAAATGTATTACGATCCTGTTAAGAATATATTTGCTAGTGTTATTCGCAAAATGCCTTTTTTAAGAGTACTTTTCTATAAAATTTTAGATTTAATGTTTCTTCGATCTTGGTATGTTAGAAGGGAGTTAAAGAAACTTCGTAATGTCTACGGAACATCAACAGTTGAGATTTACGATGCCGGTTCAGGTTTTGGACAGTATACATATTTCATGGCAAAAAAGATGAATCCCTCAAGTATTTTTTCAGTGGATGTTAAAGAAGTATGGATTGATGATTGCAAAAATTTTTTCAATTTAAGAAAAATAAGAAATGTAAATTTTGCAGTTGAGGATCTAACAAATATTGATCATAAAAATAAATTTGATATAATTCTTTGCGTAGATGTTATGGAGCACATTGAAGATGATATTAAAGTTTTTAAAAATTTTTATAACGCACTAAAAAATGGCGGCTATCTGATTATCAACTCACCATCAGTTTACGGCGGAAGTGATGTGCATGAAGATGAAGACGAAAGTTTTATCGGAGAGCACGCACGTGATGGTTATTCCAAAGATGATCTGGAGATTAAACTGCATCCGATCGGCTTTAAAACTTATTCATCAAAATACACTTATGGATTCTGGGGAGACATAGCATGGCGACTTGGAATAAAATACCCGATGATTCTTCTGAACAAAAGTAAAATATTTTTAAGTATTCTACCCATATATTACCTTTTAACATTACCATTTACTTTAATAATGATGAGTCTTGATTTTTCAATTGAAAATAAAATTGGTTCAGGAATAAACTTTATAGCAAAAAAAGAATTGTAAAATTTATGGCATCAAAAAAAACGAAACAGAAGCAAAAACTTTCAAGTAAAGAAAAACAAACTTTCTTAACGAGTTTTGACCTTACTAAATATATGCCTTCAAAGTATCAGATTATACTTTTAGTAGTGGTTATATTGCTGCTCTTCCTTTACTTCTTTTCTCCGCTTTATTTTGGAGGAAAAACCTTTCAGTCTGGTGATATAATAACCAGTAAAAGTATTACAACTTACACTGAGCAACATTCCGATGGATTTACTTTGTGGAACCCGTATATTTTTGGGGGAATGCCTGCGTATGCAATAACAGTCGGATGGAAATGGTTTAACCTTGTTTATGTTTCTGTATTAACTGTCCGAGATGCTTTTGGAAGTTTTTTTGAAGTTGATTATGCGAAATGGACATTCTACCTGTTAGCTTTTGCCTACTCAATGTTTACCTTCTTTTACATTCAGACAAAAAATAAACTGGTGTCGTTTCTCGTTGCCATTGCCACTGCTTTCAGTACAGGTTTAATCGTATTTCTTTTTATTGGGCATGTAACGAAGCTGTCAGCACTCTGGGTGCTTCCAATTTTATTTCTGCTGCTTTTTAATTTTCAAAAAAGAATAAAGCGCCTGGAAGTTTTCTTACTCATATTCTTTATGGCTGCTTTACTTATTCACTGGCACGTGCAGATAATCTTCTACATCTTTTTTGCTGTGATGATTTACTTCATTTATTTCTTTTTAAGGGCGCTCAGACAAAAAGATATTTACTTAAGAAATCAAATAATAAAATCGCTTGGGGTATTTGTACTTGCAGTTGTTGTTGGATTATTAATACAGTCTGATAACCTGACACAGATTTATGAATATACTCCATTTTCAACCAGAGGAACAGAAAGCATACTTGAAAAGGAGACCGGGGCAACCAGCCAGTCTGAATCAGATTTTTATCAATATGCCACAAACTGGTCGTTCTCACCTGGTGAAGTACTAACATTTATTGTTCCTTCTTATTATGGCTTTGGCAAATCAACTTACCAGGGTCCGCTTTCACAGAATCAACCTGTGGAGGTAAACACGTATTTTGGACAAATGCCTTTTGTTGATGTTGCAATGTATATGGGTGTTATAATTTTCTTCCTTGCACTTTTTGCGATTATTGCTGATTGGAAAAATCCTCTTGTGAGATTTTTAACTATTCTCTCATTAATTTCACTTGTAATCTCTTTCGGCAGAACAATGCCTTTGCTTTATGATTTAATGTTCTACTATTTTCCGTTTTTTGATAAGTTCAGAGTTCCTTCGATGATTTTGGTTTTAGTTCAGATTAGTTTCCCAATTTTGGCCGGAATAGGTGTTTTGAAGATTATTGCGCTTCGCAAAGAAAGTAACAGGAAATTAGAGTTACTTATTCGCAATTCAATGTATGTGTTTGGGGGAATATTTGTATTGGCTCTTCTCCTTTCTTCTCCGATAAAGGATTGGTTTATCGGCAGAATTGTTTCTGCCGGTCAGCAGTATTCCCGTTTACAGCCATTGCACGATTATATGGCAGACATGTTTATCGGCGATTTCAGAATCGCAATGCTATTCACCGGTTTAACGTTTGCTTTTGCTTATGCTTACCTGAAAGCAAAGCTTAGTGCGGATTTATTAGTTCTTTCAATTTGTTTAATTGTTGTAATTGATCTTTTCAGGATAAATTACCGGGGAGAAACATTCGTTGAAAATTCAAGAATAGAACAGCTCTTTGAAAAACCTGATTATATCCGGGCAATAGAAAACACAGGTGATAAATCAATTTATAGAGTATTGAATTTAAAACAGGACGGCTCGATTGGCTCACTTAATCAGAATTCAAATTACCTTTCGTACTTTTTAATGTCTGATATTTACGGTTATTCCGGAATAAAACCACGGACTATACAGGATTACTTCGATGTACTTGGCTCACCGGCAAATCCAACTTTCTGGAGAATGCTGAATGTTAAATATTTAATATTCGATCAGCAGGTTGATTTACCTTCGCTCGAACTCATTTACTCTGGAAATAAGACTTTTGTTTATAAAAATAATGATGCATTACCAAGAGCATACTTTGTAAGTACAGCTGCAGAACGACCGGGAATTGAAGTTTTGAATATGGTAAAAGAGAAACGATTCGATCCTAAATATATTGCCTTTGTTGATGAAGAAATTGGGAACATTGAAGTACCGGACACCACTGCTTTTGTAAATATTGTAGAATTTAAAGATGAACATATTGAACTTGATGTAAATGCAAGCGGCAACAATTTTATGTTTTTGGGTGATACATATTATACTAGTGAAACTGAGTACAAAATTCCCATTCTAAACATTCATTTATTTACTTCACATAGATGGAAAGCTTACGTTGATAACACAGAGACGCAGATTTATAAGGTAAACCATGGATTCAGAGGTATCGTTGTCCCTAAAGGAAATCATAGAGTTGAATTTAAATATTCGCCGGAATCTTTTGAGGCGTCGAAGACAATATCACTCATTATTAGTGTTCCAGTGGTATTAATAAGCATTGGCTATCTATTGTGGCTTCTTTTGATTTGGTTGAAATTCAATTTTTTAAATTCGAAAGAATTGGGTAATGGTAGGAAAAGTAGTTGAGTGACCCTTCTGAAGATATAATAACTAAGATTAATTTCTCCTCTGATTCATTCAAAAAATATTTTGCCAACACTTCATGGCTCTTTTTTGAGCGAATTCTCCGCATAGTAATTTCATTCATAGTTATTATTTACGTTGTCCGCTATCTTGGTCCAAAGGGTTTTGGACTGTATAGCTACGTCATAAGCTTTATGTGGCTGTTTGCTTCAATAAGCACCTTAGGCCTGGAAGCAATTACTGTAAGAGAAATTATAAAACAACCTGATAAAAAAGATGAAATAATTGGGACAGTATTTACTTTAAGATTATTGGGCGGAATTACCGCAGCTTTACTGATTGCAGTAATTCTGCTTATCACCGGAGAAGAGCTTTATACCTCGTTTTTAATTCTTGTTGCTTCAGCCGCATTTATCTTCCAGTCTTTTTCTGCGGTAGAATACTATTTCAGAGCCATTGTTAAGGCAAAATATAATGCGTATGCGCTATCAGCTTCGGTTATATTTTCTTCCGCATTAAAAATTATTCTGATTCTGCTGGAGGCACCGCTAATCTATTTTATAATTGCCTTCACCTTCGAATATTTTGTTCTGGCCATAGGTTTGATAACGGTTTATAAAATAAATAAAAATAAAATAATAGATTGGAAATACACAGAAACAATCTCAAGATCATTACTTAAAGATTCGTGGCCACTAGCACTTTCAGGAATTGTTGTAATGATTTATATGAAAATTGATCAGGTTATGATTAAAAATATGATTGGTGAGGAAGCGGTTGGATTTTATGCTGCCGCAGTACGTTTATGTGAAGCGTGGTATTTCATTCCCGTTACACTTTGCAATTCAATTTTTCCTGCAATTGTAAATGCAAAAAATGTAAGCGAAGAGTTTTATAACAATCGATTGCAAAAACTGTATGATTTACTGGCATGGATCGCTGTAGGAATCGCAGTTCCGGTCACTTTTTTTTCAGACAAAATTATTTATATTTTGTTTGGAAGTGAATTCTCACCTGCTGCACCTGTGCTTACCATATATATTTGGGCAGGCATATCTGTTTTCCTTGGTGTCGCGAGCAGCCAGTATTTGATCAACGAGAATTTGACAAAGTTATCTTTTGTGAGAGCATTTGTTGGGATGATAGTAAATGTAATTTTAAATTTAGTTCTAATTCCAATTTACGGGATTGTCGGTTCTGCAATTGCAACGTTGGTTTCCTACACAGCAGTTTTGTTTGTTCTTTTATTTCACAAAAGGTTTTTTGTTCAGTTTAAGATGATGATAAAATCTGTAATTGGTTTTACTCTAATTAAGTATACAATAAATCAATCCAGGAAATTATAATAGCAAATGATAACTTTTTTTACTTTAATCAGAATATTTCTAATCCTTTTAATGAATAAATATGGATCAAAATAAAATATTTGAAAATATTAGATGCTGTGTATGTGGTAATAAAGAAAACTTTATCAAGAAATATTATAAGGATAATTTTATTGTTGTTGAATGTAAGACCTGTTCATTCAATTTTATCCCGCAATATTTTAGCAAAGAAAAAACGTATGAGGACTATAAAGATGAAAACGTGTTAGCAGAAGTTAGAAGGGGTAATGATTGGTTAAAGATGCAAAGGCATTTGCTTAGATTTAAGTTGATAAGAAAGTTTAAAAAAGATGGAAAATTATTTGATTTAGGTGTTGGGTGGGGACACTTTCTATACACAGGCAAGACATTAGGATATGATGTGTACGGGATTGAGGTTGCTAAAATACCTTATAAATATGCCAAAGAAGATTTAGGTTTGTCGGTAGAATTGGTCGATTTTTTTGAGTTCGGGGTGAAAAATGATACTTACGATATTATTACTATATGGGACGTTCTTGAGCACATCGCAGACGCCGATCAGGTGGTGAAAAAATGTAGTAAGATGATAAAGGAGGGTGGATACATTTTCATTCAAGTCCCTCAATTAGATAGTTTTATCGCAAAACGCTATAAAGAAAAATGGAGAATGATGAGCTTGGATCACGTTAATTACTTCTCTCACCAAACGATCAGCACTTTACTTTCTAAGGAAGGATTTAAAGTGCAGACTATAAAATCATCATTTGAATTTAAACTTTTTTTAATGTATGGAATATTGCCCTTTTTACAAAAAATAAAATCAAAACTTAGAAAAAATATATATGTTACAACATCTAATGAAGCTGGGAAACAGGCATTTTTTAATAAAACGACTAATCTACCCAGGTGGGTATTAAAAATTATTATGATTTTTCATAATATTCTTTACAATGTACTTTCGTTTTTTAAGATAGGTGATGAAATGATAGTAGTTGCGAAGATGATAAAAAAATAATAATGATTTGTATAATTTTAGTAAAATTAGATGAATTTAAATTTTAGGAGCATGGTAAAGGGATTTTTGTTGATAGTTGATAGAATTGAATTGCTATTATTATTTCAATTCCGAGTACCGGAAATTATTTCCGGAAAATTCAACAAACTTTTGCAACGGAAGTTAGGATCAGATTCCCGGATCTGTCGGATGCAAATACTCTAACTACTCAGGCCAGAGTAAAAATAAGCGATGTTGAGCTTGCTTCAATTTCTGATTTTAGTGATGAGCCATTTAGAATAAATTATCCAGTTGGTTTAGACCAAAATGATCCTGAAACGGATTTTCCAGGTAGAATATTTTTTTCTGTTTCATTATTCTGCAGATTAAAGTTTAATTCCTCCATCTCAATTGCTTAGCTAGAATCTTCAATAATGATTTTAATTTATTTATTCCCATAAATGATTAAATATATTTCATTCCTAAATCTGGGACCTGACAATGACTCATTAGAGATGTCATTCGATAAATATACATATTAATGTTAGTTAGGTTAGGGGAGGAATATTAAGAACCGTTTTGTTTAAGCACTTCTGTTATTACCTGATATATCTTTTCTACGTAAGCAGATTGGTTGAATTTCTTAAGGGCAGACTGCCTGGCATTGTTTGTAAGTTTGTCAACAAGTTCTTTCTCTTGCATCACTAATTTCATACAGTTCACCAGACTCCTAATATCTTCATACAGCAATCCATTTTCTTTATCCGAAATTATCCCCAAAGTACCGCCTCCCTTATATCCGATTACTGGTTTTTCGAAAATCATTGCCTCGGCAGCAACTCTACCCCAGGCTTCATTTCGTGAACAGATCAAAACCGCATCAGCAATTTTATACATCTCTGTTGGTTTTTCCACAAATCCCATAAATGATACAATCTCATCCAATTCTAGTTTCGAAATTAATTTGTCAAGATTTCTTCTATAATGTTTATCTTCATCCCCACCGCAAATAACTAGTTTAATGTCTTGAAACTCTTTTTTAATTTCTGCCAAAGCTTCGATTGCATCATGAATACTTTTTGATGGATGAACAATGCTCATAATTAAAAAAGTAAATACCTTATTTTTTTCTGTCAGCGGTTTTGTATCCAATATATGCAAATCATCATCTGAAAAAACAGCATTATTTATAACCGAAATATTCTTCCAATAAACTTCAAACAAGTTGGACTTTACAAAATCAGAGATACAAATAATAGCAGCAGACTTTTTCATTAAGAAATAGAAATATTTCCTTCCGAGGTCGTGCTCCAAGTTATAATCCAGTTTTCCTAATTCACGAATATGCCAGACATGAGGTTTTCTAAAAATTAACGCAAGATAAATTCCGATTGGAGTGGTGGATGAATTTGTATAAATGAGTGAAGGCTTGAAGTTTAATGTAAATAATACAAGTAGTGGGAGTATAAACAAATTAAATAGAAACCTGAACGACGCTTCCAGAAAGTAAAAATTTTTTTTAACTCCCATCCAGGGAAAGAACCTGATTTTACGATAAGGAATATCTAATTTATCCAGCTCATTTGTTAAGGGACCATCTTTAGGAAGAAATACCAATAAATTAATATCTTTTTCCTTAAGTCCTTTAAGCAATAACAACAAAGAACGATTAGCTCCATATAGTTTACTATAATGGGTAATGAATAATATGTTCATTGAGATTAAGGGATGGTATTTAATTTAATTCCTTTAATACAAACTGCTGATGTATCATTTATCCGTTCAAACTTCAATTTATATTTGTTGTTCCATAAATTAATAATCTTTTTTTCACCCCTACGATTTGCATCGTCAAGATAAATTGAGAATTCTTCCGATAAAATATTTATTAAATATGGCACTGCCGGGTAACGTGATAATCTTATTTTCGGTTTCCAGGCTTCTGGTCCGTCTATAATAGCGAGATTGAATTTATAATCTGAACTGATATTCTCTTTTAAAACATGGTCAGAATACCATAAATTATTTTCAAGTGCCAGACTATTTGTTTGAAGAGGGGCATAAATAATTTTCACATATTTTTGAAGATCATTCCTTGATAGAAATGACTTTATATACTGAAACCATTCTTCATTATTTTCAATTGAGATAAAACTACAATCCAAATTATTTTTCTTTATCAAATTAGCTATTGCAAGTGTTGAGATGCCAGATCCAAATTCAATAATATGTCGGCGCTTATTTATGATAATATCATTTAAGATAACTGCTAGTGTATGAAACCTTAAACTGGAAATCGTTGTTGCAAAGTATTCTGGAAACCGTATTAAATCCTGAATTAATAAATATGCATGTAAATCTTTGAGCGTACTTTTATTTTTTGCTTGTAAGAGTCCCAAACTTAAAAGATCCTTCGGCTTCAGCATACCTGATACCTGTATTTTAGAGTGATTTTAGTTTATTAAAATATAACGAAATAAGATTTTTCACTTCCTCACCGATAATTTCTGCCGGGAGTGTTTTTAGTAATAAGAAAGAAACCATCAAATTTGTAATAACCAAAAGGGACAATTTCAAAATAAACATTTCACGACTGATTAAATAGTTCAGTAATATTAAAGTTATTAAGCTAAGCGCTGTAATAATTGACAAAATTACCAAACCCGGTATTTGAGCTTTAAAAAATTCAATCCAGGTTATGTTAGCAATTTTCAAGGTGAGTTGTGCCATCGATAGATAAAACCATAGTGTAGAAATTACAACTGCAATTCCCACTCCTTCAATTCCGTACTTATAGCCGATTAAAGCTCCAGCAATTACCAGTACAGCAAAAACTAATTGCCTCCACGCTTCCTTATAAACTTTTCCAGTTGCTTTCACGACCGCACCCGAGCTATTAGTAATAACTCTGAAAAATCCTGCGACACACAATATTTGTAATACTTTTATTGCTCCACTCCATTTTTCACCATAAATACCATTCACAATCCACTCCGAACCAATCATAATTGTTGCGAGAATCGGGAATGAAATTATTGCAATTAATTTAATGGATTTCAGGTAAATGTTTTTTATTTGTTCTAAATCATTTTTGACACTTGAAAAAACAGAAAAGATTACATCAAATATCGTCATGGAAATTTTAGATAATGGAAGAGTCATTATCGTAAAGGCACGAGTATATAATCCAAGTGCGGTGGGATTCAGGTATTTTCCAATAACTACATAATCTGCATTGTTAGCAGTATATCCAAAGATGTTGGACAAACCTACTCCACCACTGTAAATAAATATCTGTTTTACTTTTGACAGATCAATTTTGAAAGATATGCCGGTTTTACTGAACACATATAGAGTAAGAAGAGAGAACAATTCCTTCGTTAAAGTAGCATAAATAAGACTGAATACTCCAAAGTTATTTAGTGCGAGTACTATCCCAACTGATGAATATCCTAAGACGACTGCAATTAAATCACTGTAAAAAATAAATTTGAAATTCATTTTCTTTATCATTATTCCTTTAAATATTGAGGAGATGCTGATAAAAAAAATTGAAATGCTGTAAATTCTGATTAACTCTGTCAGTAATAATTCATTAAAAAAATCCGCTACAAAAGGGGAAATAAACCAAACAATGAAATAAGCTAATATGCTAAGGTAAATGCTTATTCCAAGTGAAGTTGCAATATCCCGCTTATCCAGATTTTCTTTCTGTACAATAAATCGTGAAATGCTGGCTGTGAAGAGCAAATTAAGAATGCCTAGTAAAATTATGGTCAATCCAAATAATCCAAAGTCTTCAGGTTCCAGAATTCTGGCTAATAGTACACCAACTCCAAAAGTGATAATCGTCTGAAAAATTGTATTTACAAAATTCCAGTTAACATTTCCAATAATTATATTTTTATTCTGCTGACCCATTGACTTAACTGGTTCTTTTTCTGGTATAAGCGCATTTAAAAAAGTAATTAAGAATTAAACAAACAAATATATTTATAAATGAGTTTAGGATGTGGTTGGAGAGTGGGGTGAAATCTTTTTCACTAAAGATTATCATGTAACCATAATAAAGTACGTGTGCTTTCATTTGCTGAATGGATATTTAGTTCCATTTTTCACGACAAGAAATATTTTTTTTCTAAAGCTTAGTTAGAACAGATTATTCAAGATAGTTTTTCTTTGTAGAGCTGCAAAAGAACAAAGTTTAAAGATACGGTAGACGCTCTTATTAGAACTGTTGGTAAGGAAAGAAGAAGCATGTCCCCTGACCGGATATTTTATTAATAATGAAACAGGGGATTATATAACTGATATAAGTAAGATAAAAAAACACCTGAACTGACATCCGCAAGATAAACCGGAAGAGGGTACTAGGAAGACGCTTCAGTTTTATGATCATTTTAAGATTAGTAATTGTGCAAAATCCTAAAAAAACATGCTATAGTTAATTATTGAATCTATCTATTTAATTTATTAATTTGATAAAAATATCAGGAGCATATTGTTATGAAGGATTTTATTCATTTTTTAGTAGCATTGTCATTCCTTACTCTCTATGAAAACTTTCCCCAAAACTCCCTCGGTAATGCTGTTGATTTTGATGGATATGGCGACTATGCAAACACATATAATAGTCCATTTTTTCCAACTCCAAATGGTACTCTGGAAGCATGGGTCAAAGTAAGAACTATCATACCGCCTGATAATTTGATTGATCTTGGGGAAGCATTTGTGTCAAAAAACGAGGAACAATGGAATCCGGGCGACTTCTACGTTTTTTTTGAATACTCAAGTGGGCTCTTAAAATCAAGAGTACAAGCACCACCTTCTTATGAAGTAGATATAAGTAGCAATAATAATTTTTTTCAGTTCTTAGATATCTGGTTTCATTATGCTTTTACTTGGGGAGAGAACGGAATGAAGATGTTCATAAACGGTGTATTGCAAAACAATCAATCAAATTTACAGTACAGTGCACTGAATAATAATTACAATTTTTATGTGGGTTGCAATGGATATATGTTACACAATGGTAGTTATGTAATATCTGACTATTTGGATGGACAGATTGATGAGCTGAGAATCTGGAACTATCAAAAAAACAATCAGCAAATCTTAGAGTTAAAAGATGAACCTTTAGATAGTGCTTATTATATATCATCGGATAGCGGACTTGTTGGTTATTGGCGGTTTGATATATTGGAAGATCTAGAGATAAACAATGACGGTCCTGATGATATCAGAGACCTTTCTGTTTCAGGTAATCATCTCGATTTAGCTGGTGATGCTCATTTGGTACCTTTTAGTGGAGTTGCAACAATTATGTTTGAAAAAACCTTTGGCGGGATCGGACCTGAAAGAGGTATTGGAATCGATTTAACAACAGACGGAGGTTACATTATTGGAGGATCAACTGCAAGCTTTACCATTAACGAGATTATGTTCTTAATTAAATTGGATTCCCTTGGTATGTTGCAATGGAGTAAAGGATATAATGCTTTTGGATTTGATAAAATTCACGGTGTAAAGCAATCACCAGATGAGGGATTTTATCTATCTGGATTTGTTGAAGGTGGATTTGGTTTTTTTGATCATGCAATAATAAAAGTCGATTTTTCCGGGGAAGTAATTTGGGCAAAAAATTTTGGAGGAATCGAAGCTGATGAATCACGAAGATTAGTTGTAACTGCGGATGGAGGATTACTGGTTGTTGGATACAATGCTTCTTTTGGTGTAGGAGCAAAAGAGCTACAGGCTATCAAACTCTCCAGTAATGGCAATATTGAATGGGCAAAAACTTATGGAACTCTTTATGAAGATTTTGGTTCATCTTGTATGATGGCTTCAGATGGGACTTATATGCTTGCAGGTGCATTGGATATTTCCGGTAGTTATGATATCCGTCCAAGCTTGATCAAGATCGATACCCTCGGAAATATTATCTGGGCTAAGTATTTTTCAGGCTATCTTGAAGATTGGGGACGTGATCTTATTGAAACAATGGATGGGGGATATTTATTATCCGGAGATACCAGATCATATGGAGTGGGAGGCTCACAGGATATAGTTTTGATAAAAACTGATCCAAATGGAAATGTTGATTGGGCTAAGGCATACGGTGGTATCGGGAATGAAACAGGTTATGCATTAATAACTGGCGCTGATGGAAAATATTTTGTTTCCGGATATACAAATAGCTTTGGGTTCGGTGGCTACGATGCATTTTTAATGAAGGTTGATACAGATGGATTAATTGAATGGTTCCATACATATGGTGGAAATTCAAATGATTATGCTTATGGTTTAATTCAAACTAATGATATGGGAATTGCTCTTACCGGAAGACGTTCTTCAAATACACTTGGCGGAGACGATTTATATTTTGTGAAAACAAATGAGAATGGTTTTTCGCCGTGTGATTTTGGTGTATTTAATCCAAATGTTTTTGACATAACAACCCTTCAGGCTATAGTTCTAAATTTAGCAACTAATAGCACAATTTCCGTATCAGACTTAAATCTGACGACAATCACTTTAAATACGGGTCAAAATAACTCCTGTGGTATTATACCTGTTGAACTAAAATCATTTGGTTATAATTTTGAAAATAATAATGTTGTTTTAAATTGGATTAC
>Ga0209536_100000605_pt1 | contig 58035 bp, 43 predicted proteins | sample DeeMarSeWOR28_12_FD_187461 | JGI IMG/M metagenome (GOLD analysis project Ga0209536, IMG submission 187461) | Marine sediment microbial communities from White Oak River estuary, North Carolina - WOR-2-8_12 (SPAdes) (version 2) | ecosystem: Environmental > Aquatic > Marine > Intertidal zone >...
CGATCTCGGATTAAGTCAGAACCGTTTATACGTTGCCCCGGGGTATCAATTCGGTAACACACGTAATCTCCAGATTGGTTATATGCTCATTTCAAAACCAGGTGTTAATTTCAGCCGGTTGCAATTCTTTATAACCCAGAAGTTGAAGTTGTACAAGGAATAATACATAATTTTTTGATATCTGGTATAAATGAAGATTTGTCAGATGTAGTGATATCCGGATTGGAGAATTTCATTTAATCCATTAATATTCCTGCCAAAAGGAGCAGATCAATTTCACCGGTTTTAATAGAATAGGCAGCATCCAGGAGTCTTAAGTTTGCTTCCAGCAGATTTATCTGGGCTTCACGTAATTCCAGAGGAGAGGAATTACCCACCTGATACCGTTCAATGGCAATTTCATTGTTTTCACGTGCTACTTCCCTGTTTGCTTCTTCCATATCCCGGAGTTGAATATTATTTTGATAACTGATAAATATGGAATACAATTCTCTTTCCAGACTCAGTTTTATTGCTTCATAATTTAATTCTGTGTTTTCGGCTGTGATTTTTGCATTCTGTATCCTGCGATTGAGGTTAAATCCATCAAAAAGATTCCAGGTTGCTGATACCCCATATGTAATTCCTCTGGATTGTCGACTTAGCAGAAATCCAGCCTGAGCCTCTGATTTTGCATAATTATATCCGAAATTAAAACCAAGCTCTGGAATCCGTTCTCCAAAAAGTTCTTTCTGAATCAGTTGGGATGCATTCATTTCATATCGAGCTGCCAATAAGTCGGGATTATAATCTTCCATTACGGTCGTTAATTCCTCGTATTTTAGACTTGTATTCAGATCAGGATCAAATACAACATAAAAATCCAGGGTTACATCTCTTCCTAATAATTCATTCAATGTCGTTTTAGAAGCAGCAAGTCTTTCCTGCTGGATCATGAAATTAGATTTATCCCTATTCAAATCAACCTGGGCCTGCAGATATTCCATTTTTGACGCTTTACCAAACTCGTACTTATTTTTGGCAATTTCCATACGATCTTCAGATAACCCGATATTCTCTTCCAGTAAACCAAGCCGGATTTGTTCAAGTGCTACGGTGTAAAATTCTCTCGCAATTTGAGCCACAATATTCTGGATTACTGATTGAGTAATTGCTATTCCTTGTTTTTCTAATTGCTGCAATCTTTCCTTGGTATAAAACATGGTTGTGCCATCAAAAAGGGTCCAGTTGAAAAGAGCACCGGCTGAAAAATTATTTGATTTTGCCCCATCTCTGTTCTGCTCCCTGCCATCTAAAAACGTTTGTGAAGTATTTTCGAGTGTATATCGCTGGGCTGCAGTCACATCGAGGGTTGGTAAAAAGCCAGCGTTGCCAATGGTGTTATTATTTGAGGCAATTTGCTTCTGACCTTCTGATATTTTGATATCAAGGTTATTTACCAGACCAATTTGTATGGCAGTAGCGAGTTCGAGCGTATCCTGTGCATTTAAATTGGTCAGCATGATTACCTTTATAAGGATCAAGAATAAAATAAATCTTTTCATGTTTAATCAATCATTTCTGATTTCAAAATTTATTGACAAAAGCTAAAATCTTGACATTCTGGCTGTTTTACTAGTAAGGTAAGTATACACGGCAGGTATTACAAATAAGGTTAATATTGTTGAGAATATCAATCCACCAATAACGGCAATCCCCATAGATACGCGACTTTCAGCACCAGCTCCTAGCGCTAAGGCAATTGGTAAAATTCCCAATACGGTTGACATACTGGTCATCAATATAGGTCTGAAACGGGCTCTGGCAGCCCCTACAATGGATTCGTAGATTGACATTCCCTTGGCTTTTCGCTGGTTAGCGAATTCAACAATCAGGATTCCGTTTTTGGATACTAAACCAATCAACATAATAATACCGATCTGACTGAAAATATTCAGGGTTTCTCCAAAATACCATAATGAAATTAAGGTACCGGCTAAGGCAAGAGGTACAGTAAACATGATGATCAATGGATCCCTAAAACTTTCGAACTGAGCAGAAAGCACCAGATATATCAGAATGAGTGCAAAAGCAAAAGCAAAGTAAAGATTTCCTGAGCTTTCCTGAAATTCTTTCGATTGACCAGCCAATGCCGTTGAATATGTATCGTCCAATACTTCTTCTGCAATCTGGTCCATTGCTGCTAAACCGTCACCCAATTTCGTATTTCCTGCAAGGTTAGCGGATATAGTAGCTGAGACAAAGCGATTGTACCTGTACAGTTGTGGCGGAGATGATTGTTCCTCCATTGTAATGAGATTGTCTAATTGAATTAATGCTCCAGAATTACTTCTCACATAGAGTGATCTCAGATCGAGGGGATCATTTCTGTTTTCTTTGGTTACCTGACCGATCACATAATATTGTTTCCCGTTCATTACAAAATAACCGAAACGCTGACCACTTAATCCCAATTGCAGTGTTTGAGCAACATCCCTCACAGAAACACCCAGACTTCGTGCTTTTTCACGATTGATTTCGATTTTTACTTCGGGTTTCGTAAATTTCAGGTTAACATCCACAAATTCAAAGGCCGGATCCTGATTGGCTTTATCCAGAAAGTCTGGCAATACTTCTTTTAATTTTTCCAATGTAGGTGCCTGAATGACATATTGTACGGGAAGCCCGGATCGTCTGGAACCAATGGATTGAGGTTCTGCTACGAAAGCCCGGGCCATGGTAACCTGGTTAATATTAGGTCGTAGCTTGTTTACGATTTCCGTCTGAGCTCGTTGTCTTTTATCTGAATCGACCAGTTTGGCAATCATCATGGCCGAATTGGAAGACGCACCTCCAAAACCAGGTGATGTAATGGAAACAACCGTTTCCATTTCCGGAACATCTTTTTTTATTACATCTAAAACTTTTTCTACATAAACGTCCATATATTCAAAGGAAGCTCCCTCTGGACCGGTTGCCATTACCCTGAATGTAGCCCGGTCTTCCATTGGAGATAATTCCGAGGGTAATATCTTAATAAAATAATAGATTCCAAGACCAGCTCCGATGATTACAATAAAGGCAAGCCATCTTCTTTGCATAAAACTTTCCAGTATACTTGCATACTGGCGGTTCAGCCAGACAAAAAATGGTTCGGTAATATTGTAAAAAAGATTGTGTTTTTCACGCCTTTTTAATATTCTGGATGAAAGCATGGGAGTAAGTGAAAGTGCTACAAAGGAAGAAATGATCACTGCAAAAGAAACCACAATTCCAAATTCTCTGAATAATCGTCCTGTGAGACCTTGTAAAAAAATAACGGGTAAGAAAACGGAAGCAAGGGCGACCGTAGTGGATACCACAGCAAAAAATATTTCTTTAGCACCTTTCATTGCAGCCTCGAGAGGCGGTTCACCACTTTCGATCTTGGTATAAATATTTTCCAATACCACAATTGCATCATCAACGACCAATCCAATAGCCAGTACAATTCCCAGCATAGTAAGCACATTGATAGAAAATCCAGCCACATACATGACAAAAAATGTTCCGATAAGTGATATAGGAATGGTAATGACCGGTATTAAGGTTGTTCGCCAATCCCTTAAAAAAAGGAAAATGATCAATACAACAAGAGAAAAAGCTAAATAAATGGTTTGTTGGACCTCTGCGATGGAATCCCTTATATATTCTGTGGTATCAAATCCCATTGAGGTATGAATATCCTCCGGCAAATCTTTTTTAATTGATTCCCAGCGACGATAGAATTCTTCAGCTATTTCAAGATTATTAGATCCGGGTTGTGGAACAATAGCATTTAATACCATCGGGATGCCATTGCTTCTCAACATGGTTCTTTCATTTTCTGGAAAAAATTCAGCTCGACCAATGTCTCTGAATTTAACAATTATATCCCCCTGCTCCTTAACAATGAGATCGTTAAATTCTTCGGGAGTTGATAACCGTCCCTGTGTTCTGATCGTCAATTCCATACTGGTTCCTTCCAGCGCACCAGTTGGTAATTCTAAATTTTGCGTATTTACAGCTGTATATATATCCAGCGGAGTAAGTTCATAAGCTGCCAGCCTTTCCGGATCCATCCAGAGACGGATGGAATATCTTTTTTCTCCCCAGATCATTACCTGGCTTACTCCGGGAATGGTCTGAAACCGCTCCTTAAAAACATTATTCGCAATATCTGAAAGTTCCATTAAATTCCTTCTTTCACTTGAGATCTGTAATAGGATTATAGGACTAGTATCCGCATCGGCTTTCGTTACAATCGGAGGGTCGGCATCGGGAGGTAACTGTCTCATGGCACGTGAAACCCTGTCTCTTACGTCATTGGCAGCAGCTTCCAGATTTGATTCCAGACCGAATTCCACAGTGATCGAGCTTCTGCCATCACGACTGGCTGATGAAAGGCTCTTTATACCTTCTATACCATTTATTGATTCTTCCAGGGGCTCTGTAATTTGTGTTTCGATTACTTCTGCATTGGCCCCTACGTAAGTAGTTGAAACTGTAATGATGGGAGGATCTACGCTGGGATATTCCCGGATACCAAGGAAAAAGAAACCAATGATCCCGAAGATGAGGATCGTCAGGGATAATACAATCGCCAAAACCGGGCGATTAATGCTAATTCTTGATAAACTCGCCATGCTTTTATATCAATTAATAATCGAAAGATTTACCGGCATTCCATGCCTAACCTGTAATATACCAGTTGTAATTACTGTATCCCCTGGATTTATACCCTGAGTGATCTGAACTTCGTTTTCATTACGAAGCCCTATACTAACAACCTCCTGGCTAATCAGACCTTTTTTGTAAGTAAAGACTTTATGACTATTTAATTCAGGAATTACAGACTCAGATGGTACCATCAAGGCATCAGGCAGAACATTCAATATATAATCAATATTTGCAAACTGACCGGGGATAAGCAATTCTTCATCATTTCTGCAAATTGCCCGGATCTGTAGTGTTCTGGTTCTTGGATCAATGCGTGGTTCGACAGCGTAGATGGTTCCAATAAATTCATTTTTTGAAGCTTCTGTTTTAAAATTTATAGTATCTCCTTTTTTTACCATTGGACTGTATTTTCCTGGTACAGAAAATTCAACCTTAATTGGATTGATGCTGTAAATATTTACTATCAGATCAGAAGGTGTAATATAACTACCCTCGCTAACCTGCCTTAATCCAATGATACCTTGAAATGGAGCATATAATTTATGTTTGGAAAGACGTGCTTCCCGTTCTTTAATATCACTTTGGGTCGTGTTTAATGTCGTAAGGGCAATTTCATATTCTTCCCTGCTGATTGCTTCTTTTTCCAATAACTGTCTTTGTCTGTATTCAATGTCCTCATTCAGTTTCTGGGTATATTTTAACCGCTCAACTTGTGCCAGGATCTCATCATCATTAATGGAAAGTAACAGATCTCCTTTTTTTACCCGTTGACCTTCCTGGAAATAAATCTTTTCTATCTTTCCGGATATTTCACTTCTCAAAGCAACAGATTCATTGGCAAGAATGGCTCCAGTAATTCTTATTACATTTTCTATCCGTTTCGGGTTAATGATTTTCGCTTCTACCGGTAAAATCGTACTACCCTGCCTTGTAGTTTCTTGAGGGTTCGATTCCTCAGAATTTAATTTTGGATAAAGGATTAAACCAATGATGATAATCGTGATTACAATAAAAAGTATGGTTCTGATAATTTTATTCATATTTCAAAAAATATTCTATCTAGAAATAATTCACTGAAATCCTTCTATAAAATTCATCAAAAATTCTGAAGAAATTCTATATTTCAGCATGTTTTGAATATTTATTTTTTAAAAATATGTAATCACAAATAACTAGCGTTCAATGGATACGATGTTTTAATTGCTAGATTTTAAAATCATAAACTTATAGAATAATCTTGATAGGTTTGAGGCAACCAACTTATGGGAGAATCCTGATATAAAAATATAGAAGATAAATTATTAATTTTATATTAATAATTTCTAAACACATACGATTTGCCTATATTCGGCTCAATATAGATTATATTTTTTATAGTGTATGGAAGATTTCTTCAGTGAGCAGACGTATTATGAATTCCCCTCATTCGAAGCAGCTATTTTTGCCATGTTGCTATCCTTTATTTTAAGTACTATTATAGCACTTACCTATAGATATACATATAGAGGCCTTAATTATTCCAAAGAACTTTTTCAAGCCATTGTCCTTATTGCCATAATTGCTGCTACTATTATGATGGCAATTGGTGATAGTCTAGCCAGAGGACTCGGTATTCTTGGAGCTTTGGCGATTATCAGATTCAGGTTTCGATTCAATAACCCAAAAAATATCATTTATATTTTTGCTTCCCTGGCCATAGGTATATCGGCTGGTGTTTATGGATTTGCGATTGCTTTCTCAGGTACGGCCATTTTCTGCCTTGTTGCCTTCGCTTTGTATTATTCACCTTTTGGTCGTACGGAATATTACGATATTAATCTTTCTTTTAATTTAGATGATAAAGAACAATTCGATCAGATTGAACAAAAATTATTGATGTATTGTGATTCTATCCGATTAATGAATATTAGCGAATCTGATGGTATTGAAAAATATGATTATCAATTGCGATTGAAAAAGAATATCAGGTACAAAGACTTATTTAGAGAGATTAATATGCTGGAATTTATCTCAAATGTTCGATTTAATAGTAGAGGAGCTGTAGATAGAGTTTAATATGAAGCGGATTAATTTTTTTTCTATATTCTGGTTAATAATAGGATTTATTCTACTGATCGCTTCAATGCATTACAGAAAACAATCAGATGCTATCGTTGCCCAGGTTGAACCCGAAAGAACTGCCATCAGTTTTCAGAAACCAGTTAAGATAAAAGCCATGTATGTGATTCCAGGTCAGAATGTCAAAAAAGGAGAATTGCTCATGGAATTGGAAAGACCCGACTTATTATATGATAGTGACCAGTTAACCAATGAAATGAATTCAGTTATGCAGGAAAAATTATTGTTTCTGGATAATGTCAATGCGCAAATTGAACTGTCTAAACTGGAAAGTCTCTCCGAAACTAAAGAAATAGACGAACAAATTAATTTTCTACGTGCCCAACAAAGCCAGGCCAAACAAATAATTTCATCTTTTGAGACTATTGATGAAAATCTACAAAATTCAGATCAGGAACAGACCAGTCTGACCGAATTAAGAATACAGGCTCTTAAAAATGAAAAGAATCAAATTTTATCCATCTATGATCAAAAGATAAGACAATTGGAAGATCGTAAAGAAAATGAGTTGGATATATATGAACTCAAAATGGAACGACTCCAACAGGAAATGGATTTACTCTCCCTGGAAAAAAATTACTTATTAAATTATTCCCCCATCGATGGAACCATTGGAGATGTGTATGCCCAGGTTGGTGAATTAATCTCTCCATATGAAACCATCATCTCAATTTATGAAAAATATCCCAAAATAATTAAAGCCTACATGAATGAAAAAAATAAGTACCAGCTTAATGTAGGTGATGAGGTATGGGTAGAATCCAGTAACAGGCAATACAGTATAACCGGTAACGTTGCCGAAATTGGTTCTAGAATTATCTCTTATCCAAACCGTTTGCTGGTTGATCAGAATATCAAAATATGGGGCCAGGAAATTTTCATTGAAATTCCTCCTGATAACTTATTCTTAAATGGTGAAAAAGTATATGTAAGAAAGAAATAATATGAGTAGTTATTTAAGATATATTTTTTGTTTTTTATTACTTTTTATTTACCAATCGATGTCTGCACAATTTTCGATGAGTGAATTTTTAACTCAGGCGAAAAATGATATCAGATTATATGAAAACGAACAAAAATCACAATTCCTGGAAAAAAATCCTTACAAATCTCCATGGATACAGAGATCAGAATTCAGGGTAAGAACGAATGATTTTGACATTTCAGCAGATGATTACAGGTTCCGTATAAATCCCACAAATCCATTTGAAATCAGAGCAAATAAACAATACTATCAAATGGAATTTAATCTGTTGCTATCGGAATATCAAAAAGCTCTCAATGCTGCTTTAAATGAGAGATACCAACTGATCCTTGATTATCTGGAGAAGTCTTCAATGCAGCAAATCAAGGAAAAGCAGGTCTTATTAATTGAAGATGAACTAAAATTACATAACACGGAAATAAACAATCCTGGATTTTCGCTAATTGATTATCTTGAAACTAAGGAAGATCTTATTCAAACCCAGTTGGAATACAATGAACTTTATCATCAGAGTGAACTGATCAATGTGGAGATCAAATCCAAATATGCATTTTCGGGGAGAATTTTACCAGAACATATAAACCTCGTAGATATTAATACCCTAAAAAACTGGTTAAATACCATTTTCATTGGATATGATACAACCAACAATATTCATGTCGACAATTTGCAACAAGAGAATCTACTAACTGAGCAACGAATAAAGCTGGAAAGAGCAGAAGATCGAAGGAATATCGGTTATCTACAGGCTGAATACGATCGGGAACGTGGTAATGAATTTTATGATCATATGGGATTTCAGATAGGTATCAGGATTCCCCTAACCAATCCTGACCGTCCCGATATGAACCGAAGTAAAATAGATCTCATTGAAGATCAAGCCGATGCCGTAGTAAGAATTGCAGAAATTAACATTCGCAGTGAATTACTAAGGATAAAATTGAATTATTTATTAGATCAATATGCAACGATTTCAAAAAATATAAACGAAAGTGACTTTCCTAAAATTCTTTCTATAATTCAGGATATCAAGCCCGAAGATCTTTTAAAAGCTCAAAGATCGGTTTTTAGGTTAGAAAGACTTGAAAATCAAATTAAATGGGAGATATATAAATCTTATATTGATTATTTATATTTTACGGGACAACTGATTGAATTACCTCTCAGGAATTACCTCTCTGCTGATCTCACAGAAATCTAAACCATATTACCTGAATATAGAAATTGTGCCATTGACCGTCTTTTGTATCGAACGGGGCTCATTTAGTTCAAGCACATAATAATATGTTGAATTGGGCAATATCTTCCCGTTATGCATACCTTCCCAGTTATTTTTGTAAGTTCGTGTTTTAAATATTTGCCTTCCCCAACGATTAAAAATTGTTAATACCGCGTTGGGATAATGCTCTATATTTTCAATAACAAATACGTCATTAAGTCCATCATCATTTGGTGTGATAATATTATATGGATATAATTCAGGAACAAAAGTAACACAGGCAATATTTGACCATGAGTAAGCGTTATTTCCATTCAATTCAGTGGCCCTTACTTTAAAACAATGTTCAAAACCAAGATCCGAACTTTTAAATGTATAGGTCGAACTGGTATTATCATTAAGCATGTTGAACTCCCCATTATCTACCTGCATCCAGATTTCATAATGATCCACACCGGAATTCCAGCCTATATAGTCGTTCCATTCGATGATGGCCTCATTTTCAGTAATCATGTCATCCGGAATACTCAATAAAACATGTTCGTGAACCGCTGATAAAACAATTGTTTCACAATCTTCATTGGTTGTCATTTGATATTGGTAAGAATTGTTGTCAGTAGTTACAGCAGTATCATTATAAATCAATTGAAATGTTGAAAGGGTATCTACATAAATATTATCCCTGATGAGGTAATAGGGTTTATCATATTTCTCGTTTTGTTCATATTTCCAACTGATAAACAATTGATTAGATATATTATCCTCATGTGAAACTTGAATAATTTCAACGCTCGGTCCTACAATTGAAATTTCAATGGATGAATGGGCTGTGGAATAACATAGACCTGCTGTATCTATAGTCGTTGCCTGAATAGTATATAAACCGGGGCAATTGTATGTAATAACAGGATCATAATCTAAACTTACCGAATCAATCGAGATATTATCCTGAAATTGCCAGGAAGCCAAATGATATAAGCTATCGGCCGAGATACTGAAAGAAATGGATTCATTAATTGCATAAATCAATGTATCGGTTAAAATTTCGATATAATCGGATGGATTTCGTTGAATATATACCATCAATGTATCCGATATACCTTCACAAACTGTATCCGTAACACTTATTTGTTCATACCAGAGGTTTCCATATCCGTAAGATTCCCAATCCATTGAGATCTTGTAATTACCATGACCGGAATTTATATTACCAAAATCAGTCATCCAGTTATAGGTTGTACCCGGTATATAGAATGCCTGATATATTTTGTCTGAGATGTTATCAGCACATAGCGAATCTGGCCCCATAGGAGCTTCGGGATCAAGTTGAATCTTAATCTTCACTTTTTTTATTACCGTGTCACCAATACATCCACGATTATCTATCGGTAATACTTTAACGAACGCATCATTATTTGTGTAGCCCCAGTTAATAATTAGCGTATCATTATTTTCCTGAAATACATCTCCGCCATTTACAAACCAAAAATTATCATATTGATTGATTTTATTTACATAATACGGAACTTCATCTGTATTAGGGCAAACTGATCTCGGTCCGAGAATCTGTACCTGTGGATTGAGAACACGTACAACTTTGACACTAGATTGTTCAGCACCTGAAACACATCCGGAAGTTCCTGATGCAGCTTTAAGTTCAACAATATATTTACCAGGTTTATTGAATATGTGGGAAACAGAATCAGGACGATCTTTAATTACGATTGTACCATCACCAAAATCCCAATGAAACTCTGTAAATTCAAACTCAGTCTCAGGTTTGAACCAAATCTCCGTGTTAAAACAAATGCTGTCTATTGGTATAATATCTCCTTCATTATCCCATACATTAAAATTCAAATTCAAATTAGTCAGGCCAGCCCCTGTTGGATATCCAAAGGATTCGTTATAGCCATATCCGTACACATATGCAATTAATCCATCAACTGATCTGAGCGTATGGTTTCCAGCTCTTACAGATACTTTTGCATATGAATAGTCTGGATTAAAAGGAACGTTATAAAACTGTTTTGAAATATCATTCCCGTCCAAACGCACGGTGGGAACATCTGATGTTTTCGTTATTATACTTAAATTATAATTCTGTATCGTAGCAATGGTAGGTGCATAAAAAGTAATTTTCTTAAGAACCTGTTCGTTGGGATTGATCAAAATTATAAAGGGATCCCCCACGGTACCATCACATGCCTGGCTTCTGCTGAATTGTGCTACAGAGATTGGATTTTCCGATGCAATATAATTGATACCATCCAATTCTCTCAAAAACAGAAATTCGCCAGCTGACAAGGTATTAACATATTGTCCGTTTAAAAAGATTTCTGAATCATCCTGTGCTGCTATCACTTTTACATGGTCCCCATTAATGCGGGTGTTAAAGTCGACTGTAATGTATTCTTTTCCCCATGTATAAGTAGGGTACATTTGAGCATATAGATGATCATGACCATCAGGATGATCACATTCACCAACCTTGGTATACTGATTACCAGCAAATACTGCAAACTTTTTACATTCACTATCTGTGTTTGCAAGGGCATCTATTCTGGTACCTGTTAAATCACCCCTGGCCTGTACTTGGTAAGTCTGACCTTCATTTAAAGTAATTGTAAACGGAATTCCTTCTAAATTTCCACCTTCAGTCCTTTGTGAAGGTATTATCTGAATTTTTGTGTTATCTTCAATGGCTAAAATCAAGAACTCTGAATCGGAATTGTTGTTATTATTTCTGTTACCTTCTTCCCAATGAGATATAACCACGTATTCATTCCCAATTGTATACGTTGGTAATATTACCGCCATATCCGCGCTGTATTGTCTTTTATTCATGGCATAGACGCTTACATCCTTATCCGATGTAATGTGAATTCCCCTGTTTTGAATTTGATTTGTTCCAATTGCCATCCCCAGGTATGTAGGGATAGTAATTCTCACAGTTCTATCGGGCAAAATTAATGTATCTATGGGAGTGAAAGAGTCATGATAATGCGGCATTTCAAGATGGACAAACGTAGAATCGTCCGCGCTGATATAAATTTCAAGAATAATTGGATTGTTTGGATCCTGAAGCCAATTTTCCATAAATCCCAACCAGAAATCATCCCCTTCTGTTGATAAGTTCTGGCTATAGGATATACTTGTCACCAATAAACTTATCCACCATACAATATTGAAAAAAAGTTTACTCATAAAGTTCTGGTGGAAAAAAATATTATATCAGCCCAAATGTTCCACCAATATGTAAATTTAATCATCAAGGGCCTACTTTTTATAAATAAATTTTATTGATTTTGATACTGAAAATCTATACGGGAAAGGGTTTTCATGTATCCGGAGGTAATTGAATATAGTTTAATGATAATTAGTTAAAGTGTTCTATGATTATTGATTTAATGGGTTTTGAGTGAAAGATAACAGGAAGCAGGTATTAGAATTTTGTAATTTCATGTGATCTTCATCAAAATTGTCGTATATTACTATATATTAAAAATTAAAGTGATTATGCGTAAATTTATTCTCGTATATATCATATTTTTATCAGCCTCCTGCAGTATTTCAAATTATACCGCGGTTAATAACGAACCTTCAAAAGTAAAATCACAAAAGACTACTGCCATTGAAGAGATAATTACTCCTTATCCTGCCATGGAGCTGATTGATTACCTCAAACGCGTGCCAGGTATCCAGGTTATAACAGCTGGCAGTACACCACAGGTCAGGATAAGGAACGGCATAAGCATAGCTGGAGTACAAGAACCTTTATATGTTATCGATCGTACACCTGTTGGAAATGATTATTTAGCAGCAGAAGCTTATGTAGATGTCAATGATATCAAGTCAATAACTGTTTTGAAAGATGTCTCTTCTACAAACCTATACGGGTTTCAGGGAGCTAACGGTGTGATAATAATTCATACCAAAAAATAAAATTCGTAACAGATAGTCAAAGCTTTTTCAGTGGGGATAGTTAATTTCATATCTTTGAAGGAAAAGTATTTTTGATATTTGAAAGACTTAAACCTGCGCCTTTCTTTTGAGTTATTTGCTTCCTTATTATTCATGGGAGGCGTTCCTGTCTTCATTAAATTCACCAGTTTGAATCCTTTTACTATCGGCATTGTACGATTACTGATCGCCTCATTTTTAATGGGTATACTTTTATATGTAAAAAAAGAGAAGATCCCTTTCAATCTCAGAAACCTTAAAAATTTATTTTTTATAGGTCTTATTTTCAGTATTCACTGGATTACCTATTTTTTCTCAATCAAAACATCCACTGCTTCAATAGGTATTCTGGGAGCCTCTACTTATGGTATTCATTTGATCGTACTTGGCTGGATATTTCTGAAAACAAAACCAAGCTGGATTGATGGATTAGCAATTATGATCGCATTTGCCGGCACGTATATAATTATCCCTGAATTTACCTTTTCAAACAAGATTACCATTGGAATATTTTTAAGCGTCATAAGCGGCTTATTTTTTGCACTTCTTCCCATTTTACATCAAAAAAACAGTCATCTGACAAACAATGTGCGTTCTCTGGGGCAATATGTTTTCGCCATACCACTTTTTTTGGTTTTTTCCAGCAAATTTGAAATGCCTTATAAGATGGCAGATATCTATAGTCTTTTGTATCTGGGAATTATTGGGACGTTTCTGGCACATACCTTCTGGATCAATGTAACCACGAAACTTCCTACCACCTTTACCAGTTTAATATTCTATATCGTAATTCCAATGACCATGATGTTGAGTTTTGTCTGGTTAAATGAATCCATGACAATTCAGAAAGTAACAGGTGCCATTCTCATCATTACTGCTAATATCATTGGAATCATGCGTAAATTTAAGAGGATTCGGATTTCTTTAGATCTTGATTAAAATTTAAAATATGCAACATATCGATAATTCTATCCTTATTATATTTGGAGCTTCAGGTGATCTTACTTTCCGAAAGCTTATTCCAGCATTACTGCAATCATTCAAGTCAAATTTACTCCCGGAAAAATTTGTAATATTAGGCGTGGGCAGAACAAAAATGAATGATGAAACATTTAGGAAAAAGGTTGTTGCTGAAAATACGCTTATTGATAATGAAAATGGATCTGAAAAGGTTGAAAAATTTAAAAGAATAATATATTATCTACCCCTAATAACCTCAGATCCGAATGATTATAAGGCACTAATAATCAAATTACGTAATCTATCTAAAGAATATGAGATCCCTGAAAATTATATTTTCTACTTATCGACACCACCAAATCTATTCGAAACGGTAGCACGTGGATTATCAGAAAATGGATTAAGTAATCAGAAAAATGGTTTCAAACGACTAATTATCGAAAAGCCCTTTGGCTTTGATTTAAACTCATCCAGGAAATTAAATGAAAGCTTACATTCCTGTTTTGAGGAATCACAAATATTTCGTATAGACCATTATCTTGGGAAAGAAACCGTTCAAAACCTGCTTGTAACCAGGTTTTCAAACAGCATCTTTGAACCTTTGTGGAATCGTAATTTCATTCATCATGTAGAAATAACAGCTGCTGAAAGCCTGGGAATCGAAAACAGGGCTGGATATTATGAACAATCCGGAGCGCTACGAGACATGATACAAAATCATTTACTTAATCTCGTTGGTATGATCGCAATAGAGCCACCTATTGATTTGAGTGCTGAATCCATCAGAAATGAAACGATTAAACTATTTAAGTCTTTTCGACCTTTTTCGAAAAAAGATATAGCTCACAATATAATTAGAGGTCAATATCTTTCATCCAGGGTTAATGGCGAACTGATAAAAGGCTATAGAGAAGAACTAAATGTAGATAAAAATTCACATACGGAAACATTTGTTGCGTTAAAAGTGCATATTGATAATTGGAGATGGGCAGATGTCCCTTTTTATTTAAGAACAGGAAAACGGCTTCCTACAAGGGTGACAGAAATAGTTATTCATTTCAGATCCACACCTCATTATTTATTTAACCACTCATCGGACAGAATTGATAAAGATAATCAACTGATTTTCAGGATCCAGCCAGATGAAGGTATATTACTGAAATTCGGAATTAAAAAACCCGGATCAGGTTTTGATGTAAGTAGTGTAAATATGGACTTTTTATACTCGAGTCAAACAGAAAATTATATTCCTGAAGCATACGAGCGCTTATTACTTGATGCCATTCATGGCGATGCAACATTATACCCCAGAAATGATGCAGTTGAAATGGCATGGGAAATTATTGATCCTATAATCCAGGAATGGCAAAATAACAAAAAACTTAAATTGTATGGATATCCCGCAGGCAGCTGGGGCCCTGATCATGCTGACACATTAATAGAAGGAGATCGTATTACCTGGCGATACCCATGCAAGAATCTTGTTGGTGATGGAATATATTGTGAATTATGATGCCTGATGAGCTTGAAACATATCCTGATTTATCAGGAATAAGTAATCGATTAGCAGATTTACTAATGGAAACGGTCACAAAGCAGTTTAATCTGGCTTTATCAGGTGGAAATACACCAAAAAAAATATATGATTTGATTTCTCAAAAGCCCTTATCCTGGAATAATATACATTTTTTCTGGGGAGATGAGCGTTGTGTGCCTCCTGATCATAATGAAAGCAATTATAAAATGGCAAAAGAACATTTGTTGGATAAAATTAAAATTCAGGATCATCATATTCACAGGATCAAAGGAGAGAATGATCCTGCTATTGAAGCTGAGAGATATCAAAAGGAAATAATTCAATATATTGAGCATGACAAGAATACTCCTGTTTTTGATATGATCCTCTTGGGTTTGGGAGAAGATGGTCATATCGCATCCATTTTCCCCAACCAAATGTATTTACTTAATTCAAATAGAATATCTGAAGTGGCAATTCATCCGGAAACCGGACAAAAAAGAATTACATTAACCGGTCCGGTGATCAACATGGCGAAAATTATTCTAATCATTGTGACAGGTAAGGCTAAATCACGAGTAATTTCAGATATATTTTTTAAACGGGGTGACTGGAAAAAATATCCTGCTTCTTATATAAATCCGAAAAATGGAAGGCTAATTTGGATCATTGATTCCGAAGCTTCATTTTTTCTTTGAGTTCAGTGAAGGTAAAGTGATCGTAAACCTGCTTCCTTCACGTGGTTTTGAATATAAATGTATACTACCCTGTATTTTATCCAGTGTTTCTTTAACGATGTATAATCCCAACCCGGATCCTTTACTATTCTCATTTGCTCGATAAAACATATTAAAAATTTTATCCTGATGATCAACAGATATACCCAAACCATTATCTTCCACCACGATTTCACCTTTCCTGGAAGAATAATTAATATTTATTTTTACATATTTATTTTCTTTCCTATGATCATGATATTTTATTGAATTTGCCAGTAGGTTATTCAGAATTACAGATATCCTTCTTTCATCATTAAAAAATTCTCCATTCCCCTGTATAGAAACCTCCCTTTTAATTCCGTCTTTCTGATCCATATATTTTACTTCTTCAATGGCTTCATCAACCAGTTGGTAAAAATCGATCTTTGAAATTTTCACAGATACACTTGCATTCCTAGAGTAATCAATAATATCACCAATAAATTTTTCCAGTCTTCTGATGCTCTTTTCTACCATTTCAAGGTATAGCGACATATTTCCAGTGGGACCTTCTTTTTTAGCAATATTAATCAAGCCAAGGACTGAGTTCAGAGGTGCTTTCAGATCATGACTGGCACTGTATACGAATTTGTCCAATTCTTCATTCACCCTTTTCAACTCTTTATTTCTTTTTTCAATTACATTTATTCGCCTCCTATACCCAATCCAGGAGATGATAACTAATAATAAAAATCCTATAATATAAACCTCAATCCTTTGATAGAAAAAAGGTTTTATTCGAAAAGTTAATGATGCACCTGTTTCATTCCAGTAATTATCATTATTGCTGGCAACAACTTGAAATTTATATCGTCCTGGAGGCAAATTTGTATATTGTACTTCCCTGTTATTAACATCCTCAATCCAATCTTTATCAATATTTCCAAGTTTGTACCTGAACCGTATCTTATTGGGCGCCTGATAACTCAATGCTGTATATTTAACCTTATATCTGAAATTACCAGGATCTAAGATCAAACTGCCTGAAATCAACGCTTCACTGACAAATTCTCCCGAACGATCAGTTAAAAAATCAGTAATATACACAGGTGGAATGATTTTATTTTCCTTAATGTCTTCAGGATCAATGGTAACCACACCACCTAATGTCGGAATCCATATAGTTCCATCTGATGATATAAGTGAATGTGTAGCTCCAGTACATTCTTTATTCTTTAATCCATCTTCATGATCAAATACAGTTGAAGGAACGCTCCCAATTCTACCCTGAAGAAAATCCTCCACATCCGTTTTTTTGATTCTGTAAAGACCGATATTCGAAGTTATCCAGATACCATCGAGATCATCAAATATAATATCAAAAAAGGTATCGTTCTGGGATGTGCTTTTAAGTTCAATCTCAAGAAATTCCTGATCATTAAATCTAAAAATACCCACATTAGTCGCCAACCATTTAATATTATTTTCATCAATATGGATATTAAAATATAAAATTCCGGAAGGATCTCTTGATATGCTATATGTTTCAATATTTTCTTGAATATCTATTTTACACAATCCGCCACCATTGGTTCCCACCCATATATTTTGACACTGGTCTTCCTTCACGGACAAAACATAATTCGAACCAAGGCCATTTTCTTTATTATAGACTTTTGAAATCTTTTTATCTATAAATTTGAGTAATCCCCCAGATCTAGTAGCAACCCAGATATTCTCCTTACTATCTTTCCTTATTCTACGGATATCATGTGCTGGTAATCCGGAATCACGGGTGAGTAACCTCTCTCCCTTGGAATTCTTTATAAGTATCCCATGATAACTAGCAATCCATAATTCTTCATCGTTTATAAAACAAATATCCCTGATACCATTTTGATTAATATCAGTATTCAGTGAAAAATCATATATGTTATTTTTATTAATGATATTGATTGCTCCGTCATCTGATCCTATATAGAAAATCCCGGGTTCTTTTTCTTCTATAATGTTTACCTGGTCCAGTGCCAGACCGTCCTTTCGAGTATAGTTCACGAAATTACCCTGTTTGAGTCTAATTAATCCTCCTTTTTTACTACTTAACCACAAATTTCCTTCGTGATCAAAAACAAGATCGCTGATTTGACGTGTAGGAAGCCCATCCTGAGTATTGAAAAACTCATACGTTTTATATAATTCATTGATTCTTCCGAGTCCTGTTTCTGTTGCAAGCCAAATCGAGCCAAAACCATCTTGAATTATTTCGTTAATCTCAATAGTCTTATAGTAATTGGTTTGTGAAATATTCCTGTCTTTTAAAACATTAAGGCCCTGTGTAGTCCCAATATAAATTACATTATCTTGACTTACATGTATTGTATTAATATCATTTGAGAATAATCCATCCTGGATATTGTATTGGGTATATGTATTATTATCAATAACTATCATTCCGTTTTTATATGTGGCGACATATATCCTTCCCAGATTATCTCCGGTAATATCCATGATGGTAACATTGGATACCAGTGGATTATCATCATGAACTACCTCATTATTTTTTATATAATACAGTCCTGTATTGTTGGAACCAACCCAGATGACATTTTCTTCCGAGACAAAAACACTTTTTATATTCTTTGGTATTTCAGCATTGAATTCCGGATATATAAATGATCCATGATTATATAAAACAATACCACTAGCCTGTGTGGAGAACCATATTGTACTATCCATACCATTGAATAGACTCATAAAAGCATTGGAATTGAGAAATTGAAGATCTTCCTTATCAAAGAGTTGGAAAGTATTTCCATCAAATCTAAGCACTCCGTTAAAACATGTTATCCAGATAAATCCTGCACGATCCATATCCACCGCTGTAAGATTATTTGATATTAAACCATCTTCGGCAGTCCATTGCTTAAGCACAAGGGAGCGTATCGGTGTATTGGGATGTATTGACTTGTATAGCCGTGCTCCAATGGAAGAACTGCCCATAAAACACACGAACCATAACCAGAGCATGTGTTTTAGATAATTCTTATTTGGAGGAATGAAAATTTTCATATGGTTGACAAAAATTATAAGTAATATTTATTTAAAAAAATAGTTGACACTGAACATTGTCCAATTTAATAATCTCCTTCTACCCGCAACATAAAAAGATCCACTAAGTTTTAATGCCAGTGATTCGGCAAATAGTTTTCCCAATTCCGGTCTGATATTTAATGTGCCTTCTTTCCCATTAAATTCATATGAATAACCAGGTGCTATACCAATCCAGGCTTCATTAAATTCCACATTAAAGAAAATTTCTGTCTGTAATGCACGAACCTTCTGGGCGGTTTCGTCCGGATCGCCCGAGAAACCACCTGAAATTCCTCCTCCCCAATCGAAACTCGCATTTCCAATTGAATGAATATATCTTATATGCGGGAAAATTGCAATTTGCTGAACTGGTCTGTAAGCCAATATAAATCCAGGGATCAATAAAGGTACTCCAGTGCCATGTCCATTAAATTCGTTTCCTGTTGGAATTGATACTTCAAGATATAAGGCTGACGAAGCTAGTGTCCTGACTCTTAATTTGGATTCATAAGTCAGGATTTTCCATCGAACTGCAATATCTCCAATGCCCGATAAGTTCTCAATACCTGAATATTCCGATCGGACAAATGGAATTTCAAAACTCAGTTCATGCCTCCCCCGAAACAACGATACACCTCCTACTAAACTAAACTGCCATAATTTTCCATTTATAAAATTCAATAGTTCCCCACTGAAGTCAATATGGTTATAGGGTATAGTAATATCTGATGGATTCAGGAACCGTCCATTTGGCAGAACCGGCCATTGCGATCTGGCTACATTGCTCAATAAAATGAAAGATAAAATTAGAAAAAAAACAACTCGCAGCTTCATTTATTAAAAGATCAACATTTTAAAATTAAAATATGTGTAATTTACAATTTAAGAATAAAAAATCCGTATTTACTTGAATTATGCAAAAAAACTCAAAAATGAAATATTAAACTTCATTAAATAATCAAAAAGGCAAATATTATGATAAGGTATACAAAAGGGATACTAATTTTATTTTTTCTGCTGACTTTCTGCACACAAAAATCAGATCAGTCAAAGAAACTTGATTACGATATAGTATCCCAAAGCTGGCAATGGAAACCCTTTATTAAAATTGATAGCATTAATCCAATATTAACACCCTCAAACGATCAAGTATTTCTTTGCCCAATTCGAAAGGAAACAGTAAGATGGGAAGAAAAAGATGTTTTTAATCCGGCAGCCGTCTTTCGCCATGGAAAAATATATTTGTTATACAGGGCTGAGGATACTGTAGGTAAATTTGCAGGAACATCGAGGCTGGGTTTAGCTGTCAGTGATGATGGTCTTCATTTTACGAAATATAAAAATCCTGTTTTTTATCCGGATAACGATTTGATGAAAGATTTTGAATGGGAAGGGGGATGTGAAGATCCAAGAATCGTTGAGAGTGAGGAAGGCAAATATGTGCTTACATATACAGCGTGGGATGGTAAAACAGCGCGGTTAGCCATCGCCAGTTCTAATGATCTGATCCACTGGGAAAAACATGGGTTGGTATTGGGAAATTACAAAAATGAAAAATACAGAGATTTGTGGTCCAAATCAGGATCAATAATATGTAAAAGATCAGGAAATAAAATAATCGCTACAAAAATAAATGATAATTACTGGATGTATTGGGGTGATACGAATATTTATCTGGCAAAATCATCTGACCTGATATCATGGCAACCGGTTGAAGAAGATGATGGATCGTTAAAGGTCATTTTCGGACCACGTAAAGGATACTTTGATAGTGATCTGGTAGAGCCCGGCCCCCCTGCTATTTTGACGGATATGGGCATATGGATGATTTATAATAGCAGAAATAGTATATATAAAGGTGATCCTGATATTCCTGATGGCACCTATACGGCCGGTCAAATATTATTTGATTCAAACAACCCATCCAATGTAATTGCAAGATCGGAGCAGAACTTTTTTAAACCAGAAAATGAATATGAAATCCACGGTCAGATCGGAAACGTCTGTTTCCTGGAGGGTTTAGTACCTTTTAACAATAAATGGATTTTGTACTATGGAACGGCTGATTCATTTATTGCTGTGGCTGTTTTTAGCAGCGTAAATTAATATACTGAAATAAATAGGGATTGGATTGAACGACATAAATTAAGGACGATTAGACAAAATACCATACAAAATTCAAATGATAGTTGATTGTTGATAGTTGATTACTATATATCTGAAATGTACCAGGATTTTTTGTCGGAAAATCTGATTTCAGTATGATTATATTATCATTTTCTAAATAAGATTTATTAAATTGTATGGAACTCAGTATTCAAGCTGAAATCATTTAATAATAAAATGACTTGAATTATTACCTGAGATTGTTCACAAATTATTGTCATAAAAGCTATGGTAGACGAAATCCAACATAAAATTAATGTGCTTGAGGAGAAGATTAAGCAACTCACCTCTGAAAATGTGCGGATGGCGGAACGATCTGAAGAGATATATCTCCTTGCTATGGCAACGGAATCCATCAACAACATCTCAGATCATGATTTAATAATCAGATCGATGTTTGAAAAGATATCCATGTTAAAAGATATTCCTTTTTGTGCATATGGAATAAAAGATAAACGTAAACTGGTTTTCCCTATATCACATGTTTCTTATGCTGATTCCAGTGGTATTAAGGAATTATATTTAAATGATACAATCGAATACTATATTGAACAAGGGGTATATTTTACAGATAAAAGATCAAAAGAAAACAATGTTCTATTTGACACCATAAGTGATAGTTCTTTTACTCCGGCTTCTATCCTATTGATCCCCCATAAATCGGTATCATCCGACATTCTTGTTTTTGTTTTTGCAGATGATAAAAAAACATCCAGAAAACTGCATGACATGATGGTAATGCTTCAGGAAGCCATACAGATCCTCACAAGCAAATTAGATAATAATTATTTACTCGATGAATTAAAAAGGATCAATTTCAATTTGGAAAAGATGGTTTCTGAAAGGACTTCCCAATTATGGCATTCAAATAATTTACTGCGAAAGGAAATTGCAGAAAAAAAACGTACAGAAGAAAAATTGCAACAAATGAATGAGGAGCTTAATAACTTTGTGTACCGGGTATCTCATGACCTAAGAGCTCCTATTACATCAGTAGAAGGGTTGATTACCATCATCAGACTTGAACAAAAGTCCAATTCCGTTAAGGTTAATGAATATATAGATTTATTGGAAGAAAGAGTGCAGAGTTTGGATAGGTTTATTCGTGATTTATTAAGTCATTCCAGAATTACCAATACTGAAATTCAACTCGAGGAAATTCAATTCGAGACAATAATAAATGATTGTTTTGATGAACTTTATTATCTGGATAACCATGAGAAAATAGAGAAAAAAGTAAGAATAACAGGTTCTAACTTTATTAATGATAGAGTGAGTATATACGAAATCTTCCGCAATCTTATTTCCAATGCCATCAAATATTCTGATCCTGATAAAGAAAAAAATAGAATACAGGTTAAGGTTAAAATTGATCAGGATAAGGCATTAATTAGCGTTCAGGATACTGGAATTGGTATCTCAAAGGATGTGTTACCCAAAGTATTCGATATGTTTTTCCGGGGTCATGAACATTCTAAGGGTTCCGGAATAGGGTTATATATAGTAAGGGAGGCAGTGGACAAGATGAAAGGTAAAATCGAAGTTTCCAGCGTACCTCATCAAGGCACTAATTTCAGTATAACGGTTCCTAATATGAAAAAAACAAAGAAAAAAGGGTCAATTTGAAATATGACCCTATTCGAAAAAAATATTATTTACCAATATCAATGGGTTTCGTCCCATTTCTCCAATGCTCTTCAATTTCTTCCAGTGTAATACCCTTTGTTTCCGGAATATATCGATATCCCCAAATCAATCCGATAACACCAATAGCAGCATATAACAGGAATGCTCCAGTGGCGGTCAAAAGATTGATGAGAGATAAAAAGGTAAAAGTAACTACTGCATTAAACAGCCAGTTTGACAAAGCACCGATGCTCATACCTACCCCTCGCAGTTTAAGCGGGAATATTTCAGATATGATCAACCAACCTAAAGGTCCGAGACTGACAGCAAAGAAAATGATATATAATAAAACAAATCCAACCGTAAACCATTTGGCCATATCACCTAATGACTCCTGAAATGCAAAACTGATAGCCAAGGCGACCAGAGCAAATGCGATCCCTGAGGTTCCGATAAAATAAAGTTTCCTCCTTCCGATTCGGTCAATCACGGTCATCGAAACAATTGTAAACAGTACGTTTACAGCACCCACACTTACCGAAGCTGCAATGGCCGCTGTTTTTGATGCAAAGCCAGCATTTTCAAAGATTATTGGGCTGTAATAGATAACTGTGTTAATACCTACGAACTGTTGGACAAACATGATCCCGATTGCAATGAAGAGAGGAGTCCTTAACCAGGGTGCAAAGATGTCCTTCCAGGATTTTTCCGCTTCTGCATCTAGTGCAATCTCTTTTTTCATTTTGTCGATGGCAGTTTCAACCAGTTCAGGTTCTTCGAGACGCCTCAGTATTTTTCTTCCCTTTTCTTCCTTTCCTTTCCCAATTAAAAATCTTGGAGTTTCAGGAAGGGTAAGCATTCCTATAAATAAAATGATGGCTGGAATTACCCCTACCAGGAACATAGGTCTCCAGGATTCCATATTGCTTTCATCGGCAAATCCCAGATCACTTAAATAGGATACCAGAATTCCAATCGTAATCAACAACTGAAAAGAAGAAACCAATGCTCCACGCTGTTTCGTTGGAGAGATCTCTGCGATATACATAGGAACTGCATATGAAGATACACCTATTGCTAAGCCTAGAAATAGTCTTCCGGCAAATAAACTGGTTGGAGAGGCAGCCCAACCTGTCCACAAGGCTCCGATACCAAATATAACTGCTGCAATAATAATTACGTTTTTCCTTCCTATTACATCCGTAATCCGTCCACTAAGAGCAGCTCCCGCGATGGCACCTATTAATCCTGCTGTGGCGATCCATTCAACTTGTTTGTCTGTAAGTGCCCAGAAATCCGTAAAAAAAGGAATAGCACCTGAAATAACGCCTGTATCAAAACCAAATAAAAGTCCACCGGTTGCAGCAATTGCTGCAATGATGATCACAAGTCTTTTATTTTGTTTGATCTTTGTATTATTATTAGCCATTTACTTTTATTTTAAGTTAAGAAATATATGAATGCTATAACAATTGATAAAACCCTTTTATTTCCGGAGAATTCTTGAATACCTCCCAACACTTCCATTTATGTTTTTGATATAAAATCCTCCAATCACCGAAAATTATAAATATTTTTATTTCATAAAAAAATGTGGGTTTTTAAAGTTATTTTAGAAATTCCGTGGCTAATAAAAACATTTTCATTTACAAACGCAATGAAAATAAAAACTATGATTACCGAGAATCCACCTTATTGTTCAAAAAGTATTTTAATCATTATACTTTTACTTGCAAGTTTCACTAAAAATTCTACCGGTCAAATGCTAACGCTTGATCCAATAAAAGCCTCAGAATTAGCCCAAATACCTTTAAATTGTTTACAAAAGAAATATCCCAATAAACTCAATCAGGTATTGGGGAGTGATGAAGATCTTCTGCCTCCAGAAGAATTGCATCCGGCGTTTTTTGGCTGTTTTGATTGGCATTCATCCGTACATGGCCATTGGATGCTGGTTAAATTATTGAAATTGTATCCGGAGTTGCAGGATACGCAAAAAATACGAGATTTAATTAATGATAATCTGACTTCCGACCATATACAAAAGGAAATCGATTATTTCACGGGTGAACATAATAAAACATTTGAAAGAACGTACGGATGGGCCTGGTTACTTAAACTAGCCGGGGAATTATATGGATGGAATGACCAGGATGGGAAATCCTGGTATAATCATTTGAAACCACTTGCCGATTTATTGGTAAATAATTTCCAGAATTTCCTCCCAAAGCTGACCTATCCGATACGCACAGGTGAACATCCAAATACAGCCTTTGGTTTGTCTTTAGCCTATGACTATGCCCAATTAACTGAAAATCAAGAACTAGTACAACTCATTGTAGACAGAAGCATGTATTTCTATTTTGAAGACAAAGGTTGCCCTATGAATTGGGAACCAAATGGTTTTGACTTTTTATCCCCATGTCTGGAAGAAGCAAATCTAATGCGTAAAATACTATCCAAAGAAAAATTTGCTTTATGGATTGAAAAGTTTTTCGATTCTTCTTATTTAACTGATTTTATCCTTCAACCGGCTTTCGTTTCCGATAGATCAGATCCTAAAATTGTACATCTGGATGGACTCAACTTCAGCAGGGCTTGGTGTTTGTATGGAATTAGTAATCAATTAGAAGCCGAAGAAAAAAAACATTTTAAAAAACTCGGAGATATACATTTAAAAACAAGCTTTCCTTTTATTTCCAGTGGCAATTATGAGGGAGAACATTGGTTGGCTTCATTTGCCCTTTTGGCACTAACATCAAGCCCTGAATTCAAACAGCATTGAAAAATATCAGAAAAAAAAAGATATATCATATTCTATTCTGGTCCGTAATATCTGCAGCATTTATTGGACCTGGAACTGTTACTACCGCATTAAAAGCCGGTTCCCTGTATAATACTGATCTTTTATGGGCCATTGTTTATTCGATTATTGCATGCTATGTGCTTCAGGAGGCTTCATCCAGGATAACTATAGCTACCGGTTTTTCACTCAGTGAAGCAATAGCTCAAAAATTCGGTAACAAGCAAATTTTTAATGTTAATAATTTACTTGTAATTGCTGTTATATTTGGATGTGTCGCTTATCAGGCTGGAAATATGGTAGGCGCATTACAGGGGATCCGGCTACTAATTAACATCCCAACTGGATTCATTATCTTATCGATATACATCATTGCGGGCTTAATCCTTTGGAATGGAAAAATTCATTTAATATCACGCATCCTGGGAATGTTGGTGGGATTAATGGCAGTTATTTTTATTATTTTATGCTGGCAAATTGAATTTGATCTTAAAACATTAGTGCAAGGTCTCCTGTTTCCTCGTTTTCCAGAGGCTTCCAGCATTTATATTTTGGGATTAATTGGAACTACAATCGTACCTTACAATCTATTTCTGGGCTCAGGTATCAGTCATAATCAAAATCTGGAAGATACACGATTTGGATTAGCCAACGCTATTATTATTGGCGGATTAATCACAATTTTTATATTACTTTCAGGCACCCTTATTACAGGTGTTTTTTCTTTTGAAAATATAGCATCGATGTTCCAGAATAAACTGGGTCGTGGAGCAGGTATTGGATTTGCAATTGGACTTTTTTCTGCAGGACTTACATCTTCAATAACTGCCCCTCTTGCCGCAGCTGTTACTTCAAAATCTATCATCAGCAGTTTTTGTAAGAACGATAAACAATTAAATACCTATTTCAGAAATATCTGGATAGGGGTTCTGACGTTGGGCGGTCTTTTCAGTATCATAGATTTTCAACCAGTTGCATTAATCGTAATGGCACAGGCGATCAACGGTTTAATTCTTCCATTTGTAGCGTATTACCTGTATATTATCCTGAATGATCATACAACGATGCCAGAGAAATTCATAAATAACAAATTGTATAATTTTATTATGTTACTGGTAATTGCTATCACAATTTTCCTGGGTTTATACCATTTTGTTCAAGTTATATTTAACTTAATCAATTTTGATGTCCCAATGATATGGAACATGATGTTGGTTGGCCTGGTATCAGTTGTATTAATTATCAAACTGATCATCTTTACAATTCGACTAGATAGATTAGATTAAAATATTGTTTAAATAATAATTTAATAATTGTCGTTAAGGCTTATCAGGAAATACCCATTGGTGACTGAACCAGTACCATTCACTCGTTTGTTTATCAGGTATGGTTATAGTATATAAATGTCGACGGTTTTTAAGCGGACCTATAGCAGTGATTTGAATTGAAATCAGTTGCTTATCAAGAATTTTGATTTTGCACTCACTCCCCTGAATAAAACATTGAAGTCTTTCCAGATCAAAATTCTGATTCATAAATTGTATGTTCAATGTCGGTGGGTTTTCAAAAGGAATTGTACGATTCGGTAAAACCTTCACAACTGGCAAGGGATTCATGCGTACTTTTTCTTTAAAGCTTTCTAACTTGCCATAATTATCGGTCATGGGAAATCTAGGTAATGCTAATGGATCTGAATGGTTGGAAATTACTCCTGAATTTTGTGCTGTGGCAATCCTGAAACCCAGATCTCTAATTACCTTCTGCATTTCAAGATCATACTCACCATAGGGATAAGCGAAAACCATTGGTTCAAAATTCAATCTTTCCTTGATTAGTTTTTGAGCCTTTTGCACATCGGATTTAAAAATATCAGACCTTCGACTGTCATCAATGTTTAAAAAATAATCGTGAGAATGTGTATGATTACCAATTTCAATCCCATACTCAAGAAGATCCTGCAATTCGTTCCAGCCTAAATAGTCACCACTTCCTACCGTTTCAGTATTGATAAATAGGGTTCCTTTTACTCCGTACTTTTTTAATATCGGGAAACCATATTTATAAAATGAATTAAAAGCGTCATCAATGGTTATTATAACATATTTATTTTTAGTTTCTTTGTTTTCATTTAAGTTTAATAATTGTCCTAATGTAATAACTGGAATATTATTTTGTATGAGATAAATCAACTGTTCTTCAAACAATGCTGTGCTAATATTTGTACTTGGATATTTACTTTCATTAAACCTGTGATATAGGAATCCACACGCATTTACATGCGGTGGCAATAGCTGTTCATTTTTATTTGTATTCTTACTACTTTGATCAATTTTCGCTGTTTCTGAATGTTTATCCTTTATTCGACAATACGATAAAGTAATAATAGATAAAAAACTGATTATAAAATATTTATGTATAGTCATTTAAATTTTAACATTAATAAAAAATTGCGGGTCTAATTCACACGTATCATATTGTGTTAAATTATTTTGGATTAACAATTCCCCTATTTTTTTTACGTAATCATTTCTTAATTCGGAATATTTATTCAGGTACCATATCAGTTCATAAGCATTATCTGTTTCTGCTCTTCTCTTACGAAATTGATCAAACGCCCAGGATTTAGAAATTGTTAAAAAGTAATCATTCACAGATTCGAAAAGTGTATTATATTTTTTTAAATATATTTTAATATTACCCCTGTTGGATAGAGATTCCATCCGATTATCCATTTTATTAAAAGACCAGATACCGTACGCATTATTTCCTTGCAAAAAAAAACGAGATGTTCCCCATCCTGTTTCAAGGGCCGCTTGAGCAAGAATAATTGAATTAGGATGTAATTGTTGTTTTTGATTGATTTCTGCAAAATTTTTAGTTTCATATTTCTGAAACAATTTTTCCATAAAAGTACTATCCGATCCAGTAAGATCATGATGTGATTTTAGTTTCCCCCAGAGGTTGACTGTCTGCTTGTTTTCTTTATAAATTTCATATTTGGCAATAAGAATGGATGGCAATAAAATTTCAATAAATTTCTGCTTTCGTAAATCTGAATCAAGATTTTGTATTTCATCTATATTTTCATAAATCAAAGGTTTTACATAGCGTTGATCAACAGGCACAATATCAGATGAATTGTTAATTTTTTTATAGTTTACCAATAAAAGTCTGTGCTCTTTTTTTAAGCGACTTCCAATGGGAATATTTAGAATGAGCAGAATGATCGCTACTCCTGCCAGAATAAATATGATTCTTAATATGGAAGGGAGATTTATTTTTTTATAATTCACTTTTTAAAAAATTATCAATATTTAAAAACAGTTATTTAGCTGATAAATTCATGATGGGAGTCAATGAAATATAACTACAAAACTATCAAAACTTGGAATATAAATTATTCAAACCATGAAATATACTGCTTTCCTTCAACTACAGGCTTTTGTCTTCACTTCAATTACCTATTGCTATTTCAACTTATCGGCAAATACCTTTTTAAATTTCTCAAGCTTAGGTTGTATTACAAATGTGCAATAAGGTTGTGATGGATTTAGATCATAATAATTCTGGTGATAATCTTCAGCGATATAAAAATCTTTAAATGGACTTATTTCTGTCACAATGGGATTATCATACGCTCCTGACTGATCCAGTTTTTTCATATAATATTCAGCCAATTCCTTTTGTTTTTGATTATGATAAAAAATGACAGATCGATATTGAGTTCCAACATCATTTCCCTGCCTGTTTAATGTTGTAGGATCATGTGTTTTCCAGAAAACTTCCAGTAATTCTTCAAAGGAAATATCTTCCGGATTATATATTACTTGGATAACTTCAGCATGACCTGTTTTACCTGTACAAACCTGATTGTACGTTGGATCTTTTATATGTCCGCCTGAATATCCGGAAACTACTTTGTTAACTCCTTTCAGATTTAGAAATATTGCCTCTACGCACCAGAAACAACCAGCTCCAAAAGTAGCTATTTCGTCATTATTTTTGTTTTCCATATTGAATGATTTGTGTTTTGCTGAATTTTCCTGTATCGATAACAGAAAAATTAATCCTGAAAGAGAAATAAGTAATATATACTTTAACATGAATAACTGTTTTTGAATTATAACTAAAATTTAAAAGTAAAGGTTATAATACGCAGGATTTATTATAAATATTTATGTTAATAGTAGCTAATCTGACAATCTGGATGAAGATTTCTGAAGTCATCAATTTTTTTCTGTTTGATCTTTGTATTATAACAGACTAAAACTTCAAGATTATAATTTTCTTCAATGGGTGTTAGCGATTTAACCATCGTATTCGAAATATCCAGTTGCCTTATCTTCTTTAATTCTTCGAGTGGTTTAATATGCTTGATCTGAATCCCGGATAACTTTATAATTTCCAGTTTATCCATATCCGCTAAAATATCTATATCAGCAATACCGGTATTGCTGATATCAAGATGTTTTAAGTTATGCAATTGATTTAGAACAGAAATATCAAGAACAGGCGATTGATTGATTGATAATTTTTCAATTTTATCATTTTTAGGAAGTGGGGATACATCTTTTACTGCCGTACGATTAATATACAATTCTTTGAGGAAAAATAATTCATTGACAGGTGAAAGATCTTTAATATTTGCACTATCAATTACTAATTTGTTTAAATAGGAAATTTTATGAAGATCATTTGCATCCGGTACAGTCGTTATTCCCGCATTGGATAAGAAAATATCTTTCCATGTATCATCTAATTTTTCCCACCAGGCCTGGAGATAATTTGAACGATAGATGATCAAACATTCAGGATTCCGTAATTTAAGCTCAATAACATTTTGAGGATCTACAGCAGCTAAATCCAGATTGACATATTTTAAACCACGGATTTTGGATAATTCATCGATGGACGATATTTTGGTTGATGCTAAATTAAGATAAGTAAGATTTTTGAGGTAACTAACAGAGTCGAGATGTGTGATATTTGAATAACTGCCATCTACAAATATCAATTCGGGTAAGGTTGTCATGGTATTTGCTTTTACCACGAAAGTATTATGAAAATCAAGATACCTGAGCTTCTTGAGAGGTGCAAGTCCTTTTAGGTCAGTGATTTGTTTATTACCAGCGATATTTATAGAATCGACCTGCGTAATCCTTGCCAAATCATCTTTTTCCGGATTTTTATCCATGTCAAAAAGACCCATATAGACTGACTTCCATTCATCACTCAATTCGTTCCACCATTTTCGCAATTCATCAGAATCGAAGATTATTAGAATTGCTGGATAATCCTTCATGAAATTATCAGCCTGCATTCTGGTTACCAGGCTATGATCACAATATACTTTTCGAAGATTAGCTAAACTACCAAGACTGTAAATATCTGCAACCTGGGTTGATTCAATATTCAATAATTCGAGTAATGCTACATTTGTCAATGGATTCAAATCCGAAATTTTGGTCCCTTCAAGTACTAGCGTTCGGAGGTTTTTTAATTCTCCAATATATTGTGTGGATCGAAGATCAGAAAATGATAAATCAAGATATGTTAATTCTTGAAGGTTTTCAAGCCAGCCGTAATTCTCAAAATTCGCATGTGTATATATCAGGGTATTGATAGAAGGTGGTAAAGAAAAATTATCGATCGAATCTATAATACATTCACTGAGATCCAGATGTTTAAGTTTGGTAAAGTTATCCATGACATTTACATCATTAATTGATGTTCTGGATGCTACAAAGTGTTGCATATTGGTTGCATATTTAAGATAACTTAAATCTTTAACCGGTGTATTTGATAAATCCAGATATTCGAGTTTATTATGTATTCTCAATGGAGAAAGATCCGAAATATTCGTATGCGACAGATCCAGGTAGGTCAACTGATCCAATTTGAATAAAGGCTCAAAATCCTGTATATAATGATTGGACGATAAATTTAATGAATCCAGTTCAATCAACGATTTTAACTCTTCATAGCCTATACTATCGAAAATATTCACCTTATTCTGAAAAATAAATTTCCATTCAAATGTCAATTCATTCCACCAGTTCATCAGGTCTTCTTTTTCACTGAGTTTGGTCGTATAATAACTGACAATTTTCAGGTCATCATCCTGGTCATTATAATTAATTTCCAGGAATCTTGTGATTGTCTGGTTTACGGTATCTTCAGTAATGGTAATACCGTTCATATTCCTGTTCAATTTTACCAGGAAAAAAATCTCACTGCTATCGTTAACCATTTGCTGTATTTCCTCGATTTCAAGTTTAAAGGAAACATTTTTGAAGAAAAAATCGACATCCTTCAAATAGGCCTGAACATCTTTGTTTGTGACTGTCGAACGGTTTTGATCCAGATCATCTTCAACTTGTACTTCACTGTCGCGAAAAAATTTTGTATAACTCTGCGTAATTATTATATCCTTTTCTTTTTGCATTAATCCTTTTCCCCCAATATTATTCAGGGTATATTCAAGAAATGCGACAAGATCTTTTACTCTACTTAGTTTGGTATCGATTGTATCAGCAGGATCATCCTGCATTGGATGACCCTCAGCTTTATAGGTACCTATACCGGTAAGTAAAAGAAAAAAAATTATTGTAGAAATACCTTTTTTAATTCTCATAGAATATAAAATCTCTTAGAAGCTTTTTATCTTCCTGTTTATATTTAACCAGATTAGAAATCAACCAACCCGTATTATATCCGGGCCGATTAAAATAGGCTACTTCAAAATACCAGTTTTCAATTTGAAAAAAGTGGAACTTAACATCCTTGACAGTAATAAAGGACATTTTCCCACGTCTTATTTCATATAAAAACAGAGTAAGATAGTCAGGTTTAAACTCCCTGGCTACATATTGTTCAACACTATCCTGATCAGCAAAAGCTTTCTTTAAATTCATAAAATCAAGCTCGTGACTCATGGGATGCAAAAACTTTCTTGAATACGTGGTATCTTTTATGAAGTAATTCAGAAATGGTTCGAAAAAAACCTTAGATATTACCCATTTGTACCCCAGATTTTCTTTTTCTAAATTTAAAAAAAGAATAGCTTGTTTCTCTTTTCCTTCATATGAAAAGGTTGCATTCACCTGAGCAAACCAGTCATCGCCATGAAAATTAAGATATTCTGGTTCAGATCGGTCATTTACCTGGTTGATAAATTCCTTGCCTAATTGACGATCGAGATTTAAATTATCGTGATCAAATAGAACCTTTAAAAAGGATTTTCTCAGGGAATTGCTTCGATAATTTCTATCTCCCTGATAGTACCGATTACCATCTTCGTCCTCTTCACCGTTGAATCTCCTAAAAAACTGGTTGACCTGTTTCGTCTCAGCCCTGAATTTCTCAATATCATCCAGTTCTCCAATCATCTGCGCAAATGAGGAGAAAGATATTCCAAGAAATAAAATGAGAATGTAGCTCCTGATCATGGAGTAGTTTCTGTCACCCTGATGTCACCTAACAAAACATCCCAAAATTCAATAATACGACCCCGTATTTGTGTTTTTTTCTTTTCTACGTAAATCGTGATATCTTTTTTGGTCGTATCCTTGTAATTCAACCCATCATCAGATATCCCCTCAAATCGTTGATATATTGTAACCACACCCACATATCGGCCATCAGGCTGTCTTTCCAGATCGCTGATATAATGGATATTGTACCATTTGATAGTCACGCGATCATAGCTGAGTTGAATCAACCTGTTAAAATATGCTCGCACCTGGTAATAATTGACCTCCTCCCTGCTCAGTGAAGATACCCCAATTTCAGCTTCTTCAACAAATAATTCCTCCGCTCTATCCATTACCCTGTTGGCCTCGGAAAATGGTGTTTCCTTATTTCCGATTATACTGATATACTTACTTAGATCTCGAACTTTTTCCAGGGCGAGTGAGTCAATGGCTTTTTTCCTTTCCGGGGTGATATTGTCATCCTGAGAATATCCTTGCAGATTTGACAATAATAAGACTATTGGAAATATATAAATCAAATTTTTTTTCATTACTATATAATTTTATCTTGTGGTTAATTCAAGTTCTTCAATTTTGCCCTGATCGTTATAAATCACTCGATCAATTTTGTATGGATTTTTTTTCTGATCTTTTAAATAATTCAAATGTTTCATAATATCTGTTGGGCGATCATAGTCCTTCTGCCCTCCTTCCCTGTAAAAAACAATAAAAACAGGCGCATCTTTAGTAGCAAAATATGTAAGCACCTCGGAAATGTTTCTATTGGCTAAATTTACATCAGAAGCTGAGGCTATTTCATCAAAATACCCCTCAAGTTTTTGTTCCACCGTTTTTTCAACGGCTGTTGGTTCTCTTCTAACTTCTTCCACAGGTTCTTTTTTTGCGGGAGGTGCTTCTTTCACTTCTTCCGTTGGTTCTGTCGTTGTGGCCGATGCTACTTTTTTGGAGCTTTTACATCCAAAAATCAAACCGGAAGCAAGAATTATAATGAAAAGATAAAGGACTGATTGATTTTTTTTCATCTGAAAATTTTGTTTAAGTTTTGAATACGCAAAGATATGCTAAAGAAAAAATTGTGCCAATTAATAGGCAGGTATAATTTTCAGTAAAAGGCAACTAATTAATTTATCAGAAAATGTTTTGTCAGTATTTCCCACTCTTCCTCCAGGGAAACTTCTGGCATGGTTTTACCCGCTCTGCTATACCAATAATTTGCATTCCATATATCACCTTCTACACGATGCAGGTATGCATGTATCCACGATCCAGATGCATCATGGATCTCCTGGGCTATCTGATGCGCGAGATACCAGTTATTCTTTTTATCGTACCACAACGCTTCCAGATAAGCCGAAACCCGGGGAGGTTTTTTTTCTTTTAGCGATTCCAAGAATTCATCGTAATTCATCCCACAAATCTAATTCCTGGCACCCTTAAATTCAACTTTAAAAGAAGCCCCTTCCCCCTCTGCTGATTCATATGAAATATTTCCATCCATCGCCAAAACATATTTTTTAACGACAGATAAACCAATACCCGTAGAACTTTCTCCTGCTGTAGGCTTTGCACTCAATTTTTGAAATTTGCCAAAAATTCGTTTTTTATCCTCTTCAGTAAATCCAGGACCCTCATCCCTGATTTCAAAAAATGCTTTGCCATTATCCTGCCACGTACTTACATAAACGTTTTTATACTTTGGTGAAAATTTAATAGAATTGGAAATAAGATTTTCTGCAACCTGAAAAAAATAATTCTTATCCAAGTGTACCATTGCAGGATTTAAATACATATGAATATGAATGGATTTGGCTGTTGCCCGGTCCATCAGCTGATCAATTATTGTTTTTGTTTCCGGACCCAAATCAAAGAATTCTTTCTCCATTTTGATTTTCTGGGATTCAATCGCGCGAATATCAAGGATCTTGTCAATCATTTCGTTCATTCGTTTAAGAGAATTTTTCACTACTTTCCCAATCTCTGCTTTCTCTTGCTGATTATCATCTGTCTCAAGTAATTGGGCCATTGACAGGGCACTGGTTAGAGGATTACGTAAATCATGAGCAACGATGCTTATCAAGTGATTTTTATCTTCATTTAATTCTTCCAGGCGCGATTTCTGATTTTCTAATTCCTTTTTTTGTTCAACGATTTCCTGTGTCCTCTCTTCGACTTTCTGTTCCAACTCTCTTTGATAGGTTAATTGTAACTTTTCATTTTCTTTTAATTGATATATTAATTCATCCTGAGCAAGACGTTTCTCACGTTCAGTCTCGCGCATTTTATATGATAATCCGATAGAAAAGAAAAATATTTCAAATACAATTCCAGCTTGTATGGAATAAAAGAAGTTTTTTGTATAGGCTTCTCCTATAAATGCGAAAATTGACGCGACTAATAATCCTAATCCTAAGGAAACGGATCCAATTGTAAAATATTTAGCCAATTGATTTTTTGTACGATACAGAGAAATAATCAAACCGGCAGTAAATACTACACCAAGGAGCAGAACAATTTGAGAAAGATAACTTAATATGCCATAATCTTTGAAAATAAGTAAGTAGGAAGCCTTGAATAAGACAAATATAATAACTGCGATCAGGAGAAATTTACTGATGCGAAACCATTGTTTATGTAAATGTTTCAGATCGAGAAATTTCCTAACAAAAATAATATAGAAGATGGCTGCTGTCTGCATGATGAGCCATACGTAAGTTCCAAATTCAGGATGATTTGGATATGCATATTTCTTTAAATATCCAAAAATATTCAGAAAATAAAATGATATCGCAATCATATATAAAGCGTAATACAGGTAGGTTTTATCTTTTCCGATAAATGCAAAAAATATATTATATATAATCATGACCCACAGTATTCCATGAAATATACCCTGCCAGAAATTCCTGATTTCCAGATTTGTTAAATTTTCAAATTTATCACGAGCGTAAAGCTTAAATACTGGATAATGATTAAAAAACTCACCGTTTTCAAATCTAATCAGATACATTTTCGTCAGTCCGGATTCTATATCAATGGGGACTGTATAACGATTTTCATCCGGATATGTTAAGTCCCAGGCTGGTCTAAGCCCACCACCCTTAATTATATTATTTACCTTATTATTAGAAATCTCATAAAAGTCGAAAAAGTCTATGTCTCCAATAAACAGGTTGAGCTCCTGGTCTGTATTGGTATTATTATTTAATTTAAAGATGAACCAGTATATATCCTTTTTTGATAACTTTTCACCGCGGTATATTTCAAACTCGAAAAGATGATCCAGTGCTACATCAGCTGTCATTGATCTATTTTCATCTTTATGAATGTAAAGAAATTCCAAAATATCACCATACTCATCCTGTATGCTATCCAAATTATATGGGAGAAATATTTGGCTGAGGGCCTTTTGGTCTAACGATGAAGAAAAAAATATAAAAAGTACTAGTCCAGTGGAAATGAACTGCCTCATGAATTATTCTTTAGATTATATTATGATTTAAACTACGATATTATACAACAAAAGGATTATGTTTTTTTATAAAAGGATCATATATTATTTAAATAGCCAACCTGATCCATCTCTCCTGAATCTGTCTAAAGCGAATTCATGTTTTACATCACTTTTGAAATAATGTTTTTTTACTGTTTTGAATAATCGATGGATGGATTCTGACAGTTTGCCATCTCCACGCATGCGATAACCCCACCTTGATTCATTTACCTTTCCCTGATGCAAAGCACATATCTGATTCCATACCTTTTCTTCCCGTTCAGGATAATACCGGTGCAGCCAATCCTTGAAAATTTTACCAATAACCCCATTGAGCCTTATCATAACCATGCTAATATCATATGCTCCTGCTTCAGCAGAACGTCTTATAATGGATGGTATCTCATGGTTATTGATCCCAGGAATAACTGGGCCCATTAATACACTTACAGGGATTCCTAGATTAACCAGTTTTTCAATGGCTTTCATTTTTTTAGATCCTGCCGCTGACCTGGGTTCCAGCTTTTGTCTTAATGTGTCATCTAGTGTAGTAATTGAAAAAATAACCTTAACCAGTTTCTCTTTGGCAAGTTGACCTAGAATATCAATATCCCGTAGAATCAAAACATTTTTTGTAATAATGCCCACTGGATTGCCATACTGGAGAAAAACCTTGAGTAGGTTCCTGGTTATTTTCATTTTTCTCTCCAGTGGTTGATAACAATCCGTATTCCCTGATAAAACGATCAATTCAGGTTTCCAGGATCTGGATCTGAACTTCTTTCGTAATAATTCAGGTGCGTCAGGTTTGAAAATTATTTTAGTTTCGAAATCCAATGCAGCGTCAAATCCCCAATATTCATGTGAATTCCTGGCATAACAATAAATGCAACCATGTTCACAGCCCTGGTAGGGATTAATAGAATAGGTAAATGGAATATCCGGACTTTCATTTTTACTGATAATATTTTTAGGATGTTCTCGAAATGTTTTAGTTTCGAATTTAACTTTTAAAGCTTCCTCAACCCAGGATTCACTATTATCCCGATAATTTTTTTGAAATTTGTTCGGTATATGGATCTGAGCACCTCTTCCTCTGATGATATTTGACATATTTAAAAATACTAATATAATTAGTAATACTAATAATATTATCTCAAAATGTCAAGTTAATCCAGATTTTCGAGTAATACATTTGGATTGAAAGTAATTGAAAATGCCTTTTCCGCTTCGAGATGACTTGGATCAAAATAATCCGTATTGTATGTGGCTAACAGTGATTCTCCTTTTATGGTTAGTGGAAATTTATACCCTTTGTATTCGCTGAATTCCTCGAAAAAAACAGTATTATAGTTGCCATACTGATCTTCAACATAATAACTGCTTGGTAAATTAGTATCATAAAGTTCAAAGCCAGATTTAAATGTACCATCGATATAAAACTCGAACTGCCGATCTCCTTTTTTTCGAACCTCAATATTGTCTCTTTCCTCAGCCATAAATTTTACAAGTCGGATAAAAAATGTATCATACCATTCCAGATAACTCGTAATTCTTTGAGGTGGAATCATTTGTATTTGACGTCCTGTTATTCTCCAACCGTCGTTTCCATCGATGATATCTACTGATTGAATATTATTTGTGGTTTTTATATTCATAAACTTAGGTCTATCGAGATTGATCCACTCTTCTAAAACATAAGATTGTTGGGAGGAGGCAGTAGCAATAGTCCTGATGTAAACACTCTTAATTCGCGACCATGCTTTTTTACCACCAAGTTCCTTCAGCATGGATTCAGCCAATTTAATGGCTTCCGGATCCCCTTTAATATTGAGTTTATCAGATCCACCACACCCAAAAAGTAAAAAGAATAATATGAATACAATAAATTTAAAAAATCTATTCATGTCAGATCTTATTAAATTTTTTAACAAACTAATTATATTTTTTGAATATAAAAAAGGGGTACCTAAAATCAGTACCCCCATAAAGTATTATTAATTAATTTCTTAATGAATTTCGATATGCCTTCTTGGTTTTCCTTTTTTCTCCTCAACCTTTGGTAAAACAAGTTTGAGAATGCCATCCTTATAGGTTGCATTAATCTTTTCTGCATTCACCACTTCCTGAGGAAATCTAAAGCATCGCTGGAATGACTGATAGCTGAATTCCTTACGATAGAAATTCCCTTGATCATCTTTATCTTCAACCTCATCGTGTTTCTCTGAATTGATGGTCAGTACATCATTTTCCAGCTCAATGCTAAAATCCTTTTTACTCATTCCAGGAGCAGCCAATTCTACGATGTATTCATCATCATTTTCTTTGATGTTTACAGCAGGCAGAGTTGTTCCTGTTGGAGAAAAATTGGATGAAAACCAATCATTTACATCTCGTGTCAGAAAATCATTAAAGAATGATGGTAATGTTGGAAACATTGAATCTCGTTTTCTCAAAAGTGACATATTATCAAACCTCCTTTCAAATTTGGTTATCATTTTTACTTACTTATATACAAAATATATTCCATCACTTAATGTGTGTCAATTTGAAAGAACAATCAATCATTATATGCCATTTTGGCACTTTTTTTGGAACTCAAGATCTAAATTAATGTCAAAATATCTCCTAAAAATGTTATATTTAATTTATGTTTTTTGAACTGATAAATAGAAGTGATTTTCATATCTTGGAATAAATTAATCATACTATTCTATGAAAATATTTTTTCTCCCTCTTGTGTATGTCTCATTCACTACCTTAACTACCATGGCACAGGATATTCAGGAAAAAATATCAACAGGTCTTTTACAAAATCAATGGGAAGCCAAATGGATAACATATCCTTTTGCTGAAGGGACATCCTATGGCGTATATCATGCGCGAAAAAAGTTTGTGATAAACAGTATTCCTGAGTCATTTATCATACATATCACTGCAGACAACAGGTACCGATTATTTGTGAATGAACAACCTGTCTGTTTCGGACCTGCCCGAGGAGACATCTGGCACTGGAGATTTGAAACAGTTGATATCCGTCCTTATCTGAAGGAAGGTGAAAATTTACTAGCCGTCCTTTTTTATAATTTTGGTGATTATCGGCCTCTGGCCCAACATTCATACAAAACCGCCTTTATTATCCAGGGAAATTCCGAAAAAGAATTTATAATCAATACCGGACTGAACAATCAATGGAAAACATTTAAAAATCCAGCATATCAACCCATTAAAATTGACTGGCGTATGGTTAACGGATTTTTTGCAGCTGGACCTGCTGACAGTATAAATACCCGTTTATATCCATGGGATTGGGAAAAACCTGGTTATGATGATTCAAATTGGTTACCTGCAGGGAACATAGGATACAATGGCAGTGGTATTCCTCATGGATATCACCGATTTTCAGGCAATAGCGCATGGAAACTTATTCCAAGTAATATTCCCTTTATGATCGAAAGGCAGGAAAGAATGTTGGAAATTGAAAGATCAGATATTGACAAATCAATAAAAATTATTGATGGAACAGGAGGAATCACTATTCCTCCACAAACGAACACTTCCATACTCATAGATCAAACCTATCTAACCAAAGGCTATCCGCATTTTTTATTCAGTGGTGGGAAAAATGCTTCCGTACGCATAAAATATGCAGAGGCGCTTATCAATGAAAATGGTCAAAAAGGTAATCGAAATGTGGTTGAAAATAAAAATCTGTTTGGATATTATGATATAATTATTGCTGATGGTGGGAAAGAAAGAAAATTCAGTCCTTTATGGTTAAGGACCTTCCGTTATATAAATCTGGAAATAAACACTGATATGGAACCATTGGTTATCCATGATTTTTACAATATCTATACTGGTTATCCATTCGAAAAAAATGCATGGATAAAGACCGATGACCAATCCCTGGAAAATATTTTTAATATTGGGTGGAGAACTTTGGAGATGTGTGCCGACGAGATATATTGGGATTGCCCATATTATGAACAACTTCAGTATGCAGGCGACACACGTACACAGACATTTATTTCACAATATGTGAGTGGCGATGATCGATTATTTAAAAATGCCATCGAACTTTTCGATCATTCCAGATTATCTGATGGTATCACGTTTAGTCGTTACCCTTCCTATATTCCACAGGTTACCCCAGCGTATTCATTGATCTGGATCAACATGATATATGATTATCTCATGTTGGGAAAAGATCCTGATTTTACAGGCAAGTTTTTGAATGGTATAGAAGCTGTTGTCCAGTTTTATCAAAATTATATTGACAGTACCGGAATGGTAAAACATGTGCCATATACGAACCATATTGAGTCGAAATCCGCATTTCCCTGGACTGAAAATCTGGAGTATCTGGCACAACACAATCTTTTGTTGACATATACACTGCAAAATGCAGCCAAGGTTTTTGAATTCAATGCCCAACCTGAAAAGGCAAAGGAATATATCACGTTAGCCGAGCAGATTAATAAGGCCACAAAACAACTCTGCTTTGATTCGAAAAAAGGTCTTTTTGCTGATACGCCCGAAAAGAAGATATATACACAACATGTAAATGTATTGGCCATATTATCGGGGGCCCTTGGAACTAATGGACAAAAAGAACTGATGATCAAAATACTAAATGATGACAGCCTCCTCCCTTCATACCTTTTTTTCAAATTTTATGTATTTCAGGCTTTAAAAAAATCGGGCCTGGGAGATCTTTATCTGGACCAAATTGATCACTGGAAAAACCTTTTGAATTACGGATTCACTACCTGGCCTGAATTTCAAGTAGAATCGCGTTCAGATTGCCATGCATGGAGCGCTCATCCTACATATGATCTTTTGGCTACTGTATGTGGCATTGAATCCGATGCTCCCGGTTTTGAAAAAGTACACATCGAACCTCATTTGGGATACCTGGAATTCATTGAAGCAGAAATGCCCCATCCCTCAGGGAAAATATATATCAATTTTCAAAAAACCGATGAAAAAGGAATTAAGGGTAGGATCATATTACCGGATAAAGTGACTGGTATTTTTAAATGGAAAAACAGATCCATCGTGTTAATTGGAGGAGAACAATCTTTCGAATTACCTGGTCATTAACTTGCAAGGTTATTGAGTCATTAGTTCATGTTGAATAATTGACTTAATAATTAAATGCTCTCAATAACTAAATATATTATTCCTCCAGTTGAATTTTCAATCTTTTATTAATTTTCCCCTTACTTTTATAATCTGTTATTTTAATACGTCCTACTTCACGGGTATTTTTAACATGTGTCCCACCATCTGCCTGAAGATCCAGACCTAATATATTAACCGTGCGTATTTCAGTTAAATTCTGAGGAAGCAGATTTATTTTGGTCCTGATGAGATCCGGAATCTTATCAGCTTCCTTTCTGGGAAGTATTTCAACTTTCACCTCCCTTGCCATATCCACTTCATCATTTATCTTTTTTTCGATTTCGCTAACGAGATCAGCTGACATATTTTCAAATTCAAAATCCATTCTGCCTGACAAAGGTTCCATATTACCACCAGTCACCTGCGCCTGATAATCACGCCAGATCACACCGCATAAAATATGCATTGCCGTATGTGTACGCATCAAATGATAGCGGCGCTCCCAGTTAATTTGACCCTCTATGGTCTGGTTGGTTAATGGTAGTTCACCATGAATAATATGCCAAATAGAGTCCCCTTCCCTTTCTATCTTTACGACCTCAGATGAAATTCCAGAAAAATGTATGTTCCCGCTATCTTGAGGCTGACCTCCTCCCCCGGGATAAAATGCAGTTTTATCAAGCATTATTTCATTTCGTTCCAGGTTTATATTGGTAACCTGTGCAGTAAAAATTTTCAAATAAGCATCCGTTTGGTATAACAATTCGGTTTTCATTTTCAAACTATTCATTATGATAAAAATTCACTTCCTATAAATTTATCCTTATAAAATCTACATAAGAACAACTGTATTTGCAACCTAGTCAATCCATTTTTATAAAATTAATTTATACGTCTGTATTTTAAGATATTTAAAAAGAATCCAGTATTTTTCTACTCTACCGATGACGTTAGTTTATTCCCTAATTCATTTTCAAGTTTGATTAGATTTTTGCTATAACTTTTCAGTTGATCGATATAGACATAATGTGCTGAGATGGAATCAAAAGTATATAAATTTGATGGCCTTGGGTCTACCTGGTAACTTGATTCAATAATATACCTGTCCCAGAAAATCTCATAAGCATCCTGATTGCCAGTCTTTTTATTGTAATCCTTCAATTTTTTGATAGATTTTTCAGTAGCCATTATCTCTTTCCTGATATTATATCTGGTTTTTAATGCTCCAAGCCCTAATGAGTCAAGTATGTGATCAGTAATATCATGATTTAGATGATAACGTATTTTTACCAACCTTTCGTCCAGGAAATACAATATAATCAGATTCACATCCGTATTTCCAAACGATAAACCGGGATTCCTGGCATAGAAAAATTTTAATCTGTCTTCAAAAAAACCACCAAAAAAATCAAAAGCATTAAGATCGAACTGGTCTATAGTATGCCATAATCTGTAAGTCTGACTGGCCGGGGGTATATATGGACTTTTATTTTCAGAATCCGAAAGACTTAAAGTATTATCCTTTAAATCGGTATCCTTTGGGATTCTAGAATAGTCACAGGCTGTAAGATATAAGACCGTTATAAATAGAAATGCAGATATCATTCTAACAATTAACTGATTAGGCATCATGGGATTTCAGTTTAATATTTCATTTGAATGGAAATCTTATTGGTTGTTTCATTAATATCAAATTTGGCTTCTTCCCACTTAGGTCTACGTAATTTTGGTTTCACGTTATTGGAAAAACAATATCCTTCTTTTGGAAATCCTATCAGACTTAAATTCAGCTTTTCGTCTTTATTTTCATCATGCATGGCTGCAATAGCATAAGTCCCGGCTCTCAAATTTTTAAAATGTATGAACATAACTTCTCCAGGAATATCAGGTAAAATTTTTTGTTCAAGCATATCGTTTTCACTTGGAAAGGTCTCTGGATCATTATAAATGGATATCATGAGTTGTCCTTTATCCGATCTTATCTCAGTGATTTCTACAATTAATGTTAAGTTATCATTTTGATGAAATGTGTTTCCGATTTGAACATACATTAAAAATATAACAGCTATAAACAGATACATTCGGTTTTTTTATTTGAAAATCAAAATTCAATTTATTCAGAAAATCAGACGTTAATGAATTGTACTTGTTTTAAATATACTTTCTATATTTGAAAATATTAAATTTGATAGCACACACTGTATATAAATGTAAAACATTTATTCAATTTTTATGTTCCAAAAAATCCTGAATCCTGCATCTTATCATGGCAGAGGTAAAAAACCACCGTTCTTTGAAGGTTGGTATTTTAAATTGACTGATAAAAATCGTCAACAAACCTATGCTGTTATCCCAGGCATATTTTTACATAAGGAATTTTTCAGGAGTTCGACTTTTATTCAAGTGGTGGATGGGAAAAATATGAAAAACCATTTCATTGCCTATCCGGTAGATACTTTTAAATCACATAAGAAGTATTTCGACATCGACATAAGTGGCAATAAATTTTCAAACGAACATATATCGATTAACATTCACAAAGAAGATCTTCAAATTTCCGGAAATCTTCAGTTTCAATTTCTCAATCCCTGGCCAGTAACGCCTTCTTCACCCGGGATCATGGGGTGGTATGCCTGGGTCCCATTCATGGAATGCTTCCATGGGGTTTTGAGTATGGATCATTCAATCAAGGGGAGTTTGAAGATTAACGAAAAAGAGATTGATTTTACAGGAGGTAAAGGATACATCGAAAAAGATTGGGGACAGGCATTTCCGGAGGCATGGATATGGCAACAATCAAATCATTTCGGTGAGGACGGAATAAGTCTGACGGCATCTATTGCTATCATACCGTGGATTGGGAAGGCATTTCCAGGCTTTATCATCGGTTTTTTATGGGAAAGGCAACTATATCGTTTTGCTACCTATACGGGTGCCAAAACCAGATTACTGGAAATTGAGGATAAAACGGTTCATTGGATCGTTGAAGACAAAAAATACGAATTGGAAATGTTCTCGGAAATTGGATCAAGTACTTACTTAAGAGCTCCCACACCCAATGGGATGGATCGTCAAATTAATGAATCGGTAGATTCGCTAGTCAAAGTAAGGCTATCACAGAAAATAAAAACCGGAAAAACAATCATATTTCAGGGGAGTGGTCTCCATGCGGGTTTTGAAAAAGAGGGAAACATTGCCAAACTTTTGGATATGGTCAAGAATGCCTGATTTCAGTTTAAAATTTATTTTGATATTTTAAAACCAATCCTTTCTTTGATATCTGCTCCCTCACCCAGCTCCCAGGAAATCACCTCTTTTAAAAACCGGGTCATATGATTTTCGATAACTGACTGATCAATTTTCCGCAAATCTTTCATTAGCTCGAATTCTTTAAAGGATATTTCCTTTTCCTTGATATCATCAATCTTAGGAAATACCATACCCACTTTAATAAATCCTGAAGGCATTAATCCATATACAAGGTATCCACCATGCTTAATAATTGCCTGTCTCTTAGTCCCTTTTACATAATATGAAAAATGCTGATCTTTCAATTTGAAACTTACAGATTCCCAATGTTCAATATGATCGGTGATCAATATATCGAACTCCAATCCGGTTTGCTCTCCCAGCTGTTGTAAATTATCCTTTAACTTTTGTTTCAGATCCTTCCAGAGTGATTGCCTGGCATAAATCTGATCTTGAATGATTTGAATTTTTTTTGATGCTTTGATCAGTTCTTCCATATATATTCAATTATGTACAGGGGAAAATAAAGTTAAAGACACTAAAAATATAATAAAAAGATTGTTATACCCTTTTTCTTTAAAATAGTCGCGATAAAGTTACTACTAACATAAATTTATATGATTAATTGATAAAAAAAAGTCTATACTTTACGAAACTTTTGTATTGTTATAAGCATCTTATATAATAGGTAGATTTCCTTTTTGTAACCAACCCAAAGCATCATGTTGCGTAATTTTTTTAACACAACCGTCCGGATTTTCTTCAGAAACAAAGCTTATTCCCTGATCAATATAATCGGTTTATCTGTTGGACTTACCGTCAGCCTGGTGATATCTAAATATGTAACCTCTGAATTAAGCTATGATACCTACCACCAATATGCTGACCGTATCTACCGTATTAATGTGGATCCTTTTGCCAGCATAGCTCCTTCTTTTAAGTATTTACTTGAGGCAGACTATTCGCAGATTGAAGAGATTACACGCATATTCAGGCTTGGGAAAGGTCAGATAAAAATTGGCGAGGATGTATTTACGGAAGAAAATATTGTTTTTGCGGAAGAAAATCTGTTTGAAATTTTTAATGTTCCATTACTGCAAGGCCAACACAGCAAAGCTCTTGCCGAACCTGGGTATATGATAATTTCGGAATCCATGGCCAGGAAATATTTTAATAGCATCGATGTCGTCGGAAAACAAATTCTGCTCGATAATGATTTCCTCTTTCAAATAACTGGTGTATTTGCGGACATGCCCTACAATACACACTTCCATATGAATATGATCGTGTCATATCTTACATTAAAAGGATTATATGGCGAAGGAGCTGATGATTATTTCTGGGGAACAACCAATTTCACTGATAATGCCACATATACTTATTTCAGGGTGGCTAAGGAATCGGATATGGAAACCATGATATCTTCTTTCCCTGCTTTTATCGATAATCACCTTGACCAGCGTGAAAACAAAACAGAAGGACAACCTCCCAGTGATTTTATTCAATTCGACGTATTCAAGGTATCAGACATTCACCTTCATTCAAAAAAATGGGCAGAAGCAGAAGTAAATGGCAATATTCAATATGTCAGGATTTTTTCAATCGTAGGTATATTTATTCTGGTGATTGCCTGCATTAATTTTATCAACCTGAATACTGCAAGAGCGGTAACAAGAGCGAAAGAAATCGGATTAAAAAAAATCATTGGTGCAACAAGGAGATTATTGGTCGGTCAGTTTTTGCTTGAAACATTCTTTTTTATACTGTTGTCTTTTATTTTCGCCTATCTGTTAATTCAGATTACGGAGACTATAATTGTCAACTCACTTAATTTATCATATTCACTGAATCCCATAACGAATTATTTCGATGCAATAATGATAACTGTGATTATCATCCTGACAACACTTTTAGCAGGATTGTATCCGGCATATTACCTTTCAGCCTTCCGCCCGGTATCGATTATTAAAAATGAAATATCAAAAGGGAGAAAGAGCAGCAGGTTTCGAAATCTCCTTGTAATATTCCAGTTTACCATATCCATTGGGTTGATCCTATGTGTATTAATTGTATTCAGGCAGATGCAGTTTATAAAAAAAGTCAATCTCGGTTTTGATAGAGAAAATATCATTCTGTTACCTACATCTGATGAAATCATTTATCATTGGCCTAATGTAAAGAATGCACTCGAAAACATGTCCCAGGTCACATCAACTACGCTATCCAAACGGACCCCGGGAAGCGAATTACTGGATGCACCTGGATTTTCAATTACCCTCAAAGATGAAGTGATTAATAATACTTTTCAAATGCCACATAATCGTGTAGATTTTGATTTTTTTAAAACATATGGCATTAACATCATAGCAGGAAGAACATTTTCCAGAGAATATTCCACCGACTCTCTCGAAGCTTTTATCATCAATGAATCAGCCGTCAGGGAATTAGGTTTAAGTAATCCGGAGGAAGCCATAAATTTACCCGTTACTGTTTACGGCGGAAGAAAGGGTAAGATCATTGGTGTTGCCGAGGACTTTAATTATGAATCATTAAAAAAAGAAGTTGTTCCAATTATAACCTACATTCGTCCAGAGGAAGTGAATACGCTAGCCATCAAATTAGTCAGCAGGAGTGTATCCGAATCGATCACCGAAATTAAACAATATTTCCAGAAACAATTTCCAGGTTATTCATTTGAATTTACCTTTATCGATGAAAGAATTAATGCTTTATATCAGAATGAAGCTCGCATGCTGACGATCTTCAAATATTTTTCTGTTGTAACAATCATCATTGCTATGATCGGTTTGCTGGGATTATCTATATATAATACAGAAAACCGTATTAAAGAAATTGGTATCCGGAAGGTGAATGGTGCCACATTAATTGATATTCTTTTTTTGCTTGTTAAAAATTTATCTCTTTGGATCAGCATTGCTTTTATCATTGTCTTACCATTAGCGTATGTTTTTTTAAATAAGTGGCTGGAAAGTTTTGCTTATAAGACCAATATGCCCTGGTGGATCTTTATGTTAACTCTTGTTGGAATACTTATTATTTCATGGTTATCAGTGTTTTATCAGTCCCTCAAAGCAGCTCTTAAAAATCCTGTCGAAGTATTACGTTACGAGTAGCAATGGAATACTGAGATCCGTGCCCCAACAAAAATAAGGACTGAATGAAATTTATTAAGATGCTAATAAGATCTTAGCCCGAAAAATTTATGAATAATCGGGGTTAACACACTGTATAATTATTTTATAGGAATTAGTTCTGATTTTGGCGGAATTTTAGATTATTTGAGACTATTTATTCAAGAGGTTTGTATTACAAAAATTATAAATATTCTGCCTTGTAATAAACTGTTGAATAAGATGGCAAAACTTCACAATAAAAGAATATCCTATTCGTTCTGAATCACAAACAGGATGTTTGATCTTTTTTATTTTCATAACCATTCGAAATGGAATGGTCATGGATCGAATGATAAAATCTGAATACTTGTAAAAAATATTATATTCAGGATTTTATTTATTAATTATTTAAAAGTTAATATATTTGACAAATTCAATTAACCAGTAAGCGTAACTTTAAGCAAGAAGCTCTACCTGTTTTTCTATCACTGCCCTAGTAAGTATTTTAGCCGTTTGGCATTTTAACTAACCAAAATAATTATGGCAAATTTTGAAAAATCTGCAATTAAAGAGAATGGTAAAGAGGTAATTTACCAGATTGAAAGGGTAAACCTTACAGACTATGGTTATGAAAAGTCAGGGAATGTAAAGGGTGACCCTGACATTTATCAATCATATTTAAATAGGATTATGAATGGTGACCTTGTAGAAGAAAGCTATAAGGGTCTTCCTGAAGATGAAAAGAATGAAAAACGTGCTGAAATAAGCAATCTGGAAAAACAGGAAAAAAAGATTTCGAAAGAAAACGAGAAATATGAAAAGGAAATTCAGGAAAAGAAAAATAAGATTGAAGAATATCGTCAGAAATTGCTTGATCTAAGAGAAAAGCGCAGCAAGGATCCGGAAAAGGCTAAAAAAAACACATTTAATCCTTTCAAATTCAATATCAATCTTTTTATTCTATTGATGTTGTCAGCTTATTTATTCTTTTTCTATGTATCGGCTGCCTACAAAGCGCTTTATGTTGATTTTGAAGAAATTGCAGATAATATTGCGCGTGGAATCGGAACAGGGAGCATCATGCCCGGTCCTTATGAATTGGGTGAAGCAATTTCGTATAACTTCCTTTTGTTTCTTGTTCCTTTTATATTTTATGCTTTTGGCTGGGCATTCCATGTCATCCTTGAAATGAGCCATAAAGCAAAATTAGTTTTTCTCAGTTTACTCATTGCAGTAACCTTTACAGTTGATTTTCTGTTGGCATTGATCATCCATAACAATACCGAATTGGCAAAAGAACTTATGGGGTTGAACACAACTCACTGGACTCAAAGTTCCACATTTTACATCATCCTGTTCCTCGGATTTTTAGTATATATAATCTGGAGTATCCTTCTCGATTCACTTTTACGCGAATGGGATAAGGGAGAAATACCCAGAAACATTAAAAAAATCATAAAACATTTTTCAAGAGATATTCAGGAACTCGAGAACAAAAAAATTTCTAATACTGCCCTGAACGAAAAATTACATGTGCTACGCGAAGACGTCAGTACTGTTATGTATGGTAATCTGAAAAAATATATTGACCAGTTTTCAACTGGGTGGATATCATATTTATCTCCTGAAAACATGAAAACTACAAAAGAAAGATGCATGGAGGTAAAGAAGGATTTTGAAGAGAAGAATGGCATTAAGCCGGGTTTGGTAAAAGTAGTCAGTAAAAAAACATAGACTTTAGTCAAAATCAAAAACTGAATATCATGAAATCATTAGCATATACATCGATATTATTGGTATGCATGCAGTTATTCATACTGATTTCCTGTCAACCTCCTGCACCCAAAGAGACAAGACAGAAGCGAGTAAAGAATAATTATATTGTACTACTCGATTTATCTGACAGGATTATTGTACAACCCAATCAGACTGAAAGGGATAAAGAGATTATTCAACACATCTACAAAATTTTCGAACAGAATGTAAAAGAAAATCTTTACATCAAAGCCAGAGATGAAATTAAAGTCGTGATTGCGCCGCAGAAAGGAGCCAATTTGCCTACTGAGGAAATCGAGGACCGTCTTTATGTCAATATGGACAATATCAGTATAGTATACCGTAAATCCAAAGAAGAAGAAAGGCGAAATAATTTCATAGCTAATCTGGATACCTTATATCGTGAGGCTGTTTTCAGTAAAGATCCAAAAGATTTTTATGGGGCTGATATCTGGAAGTATTTTTATGAGGATTTAAAATATGATTATGTATCTGACACTTTAACTGAAAACTATTTATTCATTCTTACAGATGGTTATCCGATTGTTGGAAAGAATCCAAATAAACTACGGCCCATAAAGGCCAGTTTTCCGGATTTACATGTAGTGATCGTGGAAGCTGCACCACGTGAAAAAGACCTGGAATGGGATCGTATCATGGAACGATGGAGCGAATGGTTTAATGAGATCAGTATACCTGAATATACCATTATTAAACGTAAAGCCATATCCAAGGAAAAAGAAATGATTGAGGAAATTATAAAGAGCTCTGAAGAAAATGTAGCTGATAATATTTAGTATTTTATAAGCCATATATAATGGGTTGAGTTTACATCATAATAAATAAATAATAATAGAATGCTCCGGATTTCATTTACATGTAATCCGGAGCATTTTTTCCCCTTTTAAATTCAAAATATTTTTAACCCGAAAAATTCATAAATTTTTCCTGCCTGTCGGACTCCCGCGGCTCCGTAGAGTCTCGAGGGCTCGCCTTACGAGAGTCTCGGACCACAACCTTGCTCCTACGTCGTAGCCGACTACGACGCCGACGCATGGCGACGGCACGCAGGCTGACCTGCCTGCCACGCACTGGACTTCACCGGGCAGGCAGGCGCTCCACAGGGCCGTCCCGATCGATAAGTTTTCAGATTTTGATAATTTGATAAATTTTATCGGGACAAGGGTTAACCCCTTGATATATCTAATTGAATATAAATGAGTTACATAATAAAGATTTTCAGTTTTTAAATAATTCATGAATAATCGGGGTTAAATAATTCAGTTAAAATTTTATAAAGACCGAATAAGTTGATCGTGGACCTTTACTATCAAGAAAATTACAGTTTCCAAAAGGCGATAGTATTCAAAATTCCAATTGAAAAGTGGCTTTACCTTTAAAGGGTATGATATATAACGTTTCTTTTATTTTTTGATAAATACCCCCTGTAACATTTTCAGGTTCTTTGTGTAAGGGATGAGGTATACGGATTGCAATTATTTTAGGTGGAAAATCCGATGTGCATCGTATTGTTCCTTCGATTATACTATCTTTTAAATTCGAAGTTACTTCAAGGGTGACAGGTCCAAAATAGGTAGCTACATTTTCCAATCTAATCTCTTTTCCATCCTCCAACCAACTCCTTGGAATGCCTCTCAACATTTTCAGGGTATCCCCTTCTTCCATGTACAACATCCAGCGCGATTGCATCAGAAACCAGCCTTCTTCATGTGTTTTATGTGAGCTAACATGATAGAGATGTTCCCAGAAACTGTAGGTTTCCCGATCCGCCAGTGCTGAGAAAGTAGTATAGTACGTTTTGAGAAAGGGTTTAACCATATCTTTTTTCAATTGTAACCAGGCATGCCGGCTGTAGTAAGGTTGGCTGAAAGCAGCATTGTTCTGATAAAACAGTTCGGAATGATATTTCAACATTATATTAGTTAACGTCTCTTCAATATCAAGTATTTCACAGAATACCAGGTACATGGGTCCCAAAAGGGCATCACGAATAGTAAAAGTGCCGTGAGAATACGTATTATCATTCTCAGCATACAATGCCTGTGGACCCTTGGATTCAGGCCAAGGTGGTACTGTAGGACACCAGGTGCCATCACCGAGAGGCACAACGGGAGAATAGGCCACCGAGTGGAAAAGTGTTTCTCTAATATCAGATTTCCATTCTTCTGATTCTTTTTTGATTTTGGCTGCATTTTCGGGATCAACAACATCCATCATCTCAGCAACACGGATCATTCCAAGATATGCATAAGCATTCAACATAAATTGATGATAATCGTCTGACGGATCTGCTACCCTGCCTGTGATCATACCATAGCCTTTTCCTTTTAACGAATCAATTTTATTATCCGATCGCCAATTCATTAAATAACGACTCGAAAGCAACAATTTTTTACGTATTTTCCTTATCCATGCAGTATCCTTCGTGTAACGGAAATATTCACCCATAGTCCATAGAGCAGCACCAGTTTCTACCATATATCCCCCAAAATTCTGTATCAAACCATCATCATGTTGTTTATCTAAAAAATACTGTATGGATCGCCTTGCAATATTGTGCCAGCCACGGGAATTATAATACTGGATAATTGGTGAGCTCTCAGTTCCGATGGGACTGTACACCCCAATAGTTGGTGCCAATGTACCATCCGGTTCCCTGCCGTATGTAACAAGGTCAAGATGCAATAATCCAGCATTCATCATGTCTTGGATGCGTTTTTCAGGGAGATAAATGGTTGAAGCTTTTTTCAGTTTACTTTCCCAGAATTCCCGGCAATCGTTATAACGCTGATAAAAATCCTGGTTTTTCAGTAATTCAGCCCTTCTTTGGGAAACTGGGCTATGAGGGAGATAAAATTCAAAAATTGCCCTCTGACCAGGTTGTAACAAAATAGCTATTTCTTCATTTGGCATGGGTTTACCATTTAATTTAGATACACAAAAAACGTTTCCATCATTAAAAGAAGAAAATCCTTTTGTGCCATCATAATTCCACTTGTAATCGGCCCACCAACCCCTTCCAGGCCTGATCGTTTTGAACCATGCATACTTGGGTACAGGTGCATTGTTTAAAGCCTCAGACTTGAAATACAGGATGATTTCTTCCTCCTTCTCTTTTTCTTCTTCAAGCCTTTCCTGCAGTAGCTTTTCCTGCCCCTCAGTAAACATATGACCGTAACAATAACTATCAGCCACAAGGTAATCTGTCCCCTCTATCTCACACTCAGTTAACGAAGAACTTTCCAGTGAGGTAAAACATACAGACTTATAGGTTATATCCTCATCTGTTAATTCGGTGTGCAATATAGGCATAACGCCCTGTTCCAATCTGCGATTTACTTCCAGGACAGGTCCAATTCCACGGCCGATAACAAAACCATAATGTGTTTCTTCTAAACCACAATTGGTTATGCTTGTAGGTCTGGATACTAGTTTTGGCGTGATAATAGCCATCTCCGATGGATCATTTTTCCTGGCAAAATTTATCTCAAAGGTTCTAGTATCCCGACTGATCCCCAACCACGTTGGACAAGGTTGATCCCTGGTGATTGCTGCGGCTGAAGCAAATGAAACTTCTGGTTGTTGCTCAATTTGTTCAATTTTTGTAGTTAATTTTTTTTCTGAAATATCCCGGAAAATCTGATTATAATTCCTCGTATCATCTGAGGAGGTCACGATCACATGGTATTCTGGAATATAGATCGGAAATTTTTTATTTATATCACGGAGAAAAAAACTGAATGGATTATTTTGAGTGAGGACATGAATCAAGGTTGAACCACTTCCCGGTTCTATTCTGATTTCGTTACAAATTACTCCAATTTTTGATTCTCCTTTTGAAGTAAACCGGAACCTTGAATTATTAATTTTTCCTTTCCCCGTTATAATTTGGATATCTTTTACGTATCCATGGCTGATTTGTATCTCCCCCTGTGGTTTATCTGATTTCCATAAAATGTAACAAAAAGCCGTGTTATTATCATGGGAGCTAATTTGACCATTGCCCTTATCAAGGCTCAATAAACAAAAAATCAAAGCAAATGGTAAAGGGTATTTGAAAAAATGTTTCATGTTTCACAATACTAAATACAGAATACCTTGAAAATGGTAAAGAAATACTGATATATTAAATTTACATAAAGGAATAACCGCATGCAATCCACCTTAATCTTAATAATATGTTGTAAGGTTTTATATTTCCTTTTTATAACTGGATTACGAATGATTAAATTTGATCCATTATTTTTTAATCTTAATTTCAGTTAAAATGAAAAAACATAAATCGCACAATTTTTTCAGAGTATCAATTTTCATTTGTTCATTGATTTTAGCTACTCAATGTCGAATTCGGGATTCAGTTTTCTCCTACCCAGCCATTCCAGATCTTGTCGAAAGTGATTTATATGGGGTAAAAGCGAATAAAAAGGATATCTGGACCGAAAAATTCAGGACGAATATGGATATCGAAACATTACCTGATTGGTTTACTGCTACTCCCTATACTAGTGTACAACAGGAGTTGCATATCACAAACTTTTCCTGCAGAAACCAAATCCAGGTCGAAATTGAAGTGAGTGAACCTGTAAAAACAGCATCAGTACACCCTCTCAGTCGAGGTATTATTTCTAAAATCGAAGGGAATAAATTATTTTTTACGTTACCAGGTCCAGATAAATTATATATTCTGGTGAACGACCTTCCCCCACTTTGCTTTTTTGCGAATTCGATGGAGGAACCGGTTCCTGATCCGGATGATCCCAATATAAGGTATTTTGGACCGGGAGTTCATAAACCAGGAATGATGCATTTGAGCAATAACGAAACGGTTTACATTGCGGGAGGTGCCATTGTGTATGGAGGAATCCGCACGAATGGATCATCAAATGTTCGAATTATTGGCAGAGGTATCCTCGACGGTAATTTTGAACATCAACGAATGGTAGTACCTGAAAACAGTGATCAGATTGAATTCAATGGGATTATAATCCGAAATGGCAGGAATTGGACCAACACTGTCGTCAATTGCACCAACGTGCTGTATGAAGATGTAAAAGTGATCAGTTTCGGTCCCGGTGGTGATGGAATTAATCCGCTGGGCTCAAAGCACATGGTTATCAATAACTGTTTTCTCCGTTGTTCGGACGATTGTATTGCCATCAAATCCCCTGATTCAACCTGGGTGGTGGAAGATATACTGGTAACCAATAATACTATGATCGGTTTTGCTTTCAGTGATGGGATCACCATAGGATTTGAAACGAATGGGCCTACCATCAGTGACGTAACTGTTCAAAATTGTGATATCCTGATGGCCCGGGGTGGTAGCCGTGTGGATGGTCATTCTGCATTCAGCGTGATCTGTGATGGGCCCGCTATAATCAGTGATGTACAATTTGAAAATATTAGAGTGGAATCGCCTGTTTTAAAACTTTTTGAATTACACATTACAGACGGCACAAAATACGGCATCAATCCTCCCGGCCATATCCGAAATATCCGGTTAAAAAATATTTCATGGACAAGTGAACGGCCCATTATTTTACAGGGATTTGACGAAAATCACAGGATTCAAAATATCATTTTTGAAAACTGTAACATCGAAGGACAACCACTGATCAATACAAAACATCCTGTTTTTCAGATAAACGAGTTTGTTGATGATGTACGATTTGAGTAAGTTTTACCAAATGCCATTAATCAAACCTTGGAAATGGTAATACGCTAAAGGTTATTACCGTATTAATCTATTTTCTTTATCCCTATGATTATGTAAATTAAAGGAAGTCTTTAAAAAAGTTTAAGATGCCGACTCCTGAAGAAATTTTGCAGGGGCTAACACTTATTACCAATACTTATACATGGATAGCCATCCTGTGGCATGTACTATTTTATTTGCTTATAGCTGCCCTGATCCTGAAATGGAAACCATCCAACCGTTTGTTATCATCACTTCTCAGTCTGCCTCTGTTAACAGTAAGTCTATTTGCCTGGATTACAGGCAATCCTTTCAACGGGACTATTTTCGCTCTTTCTGGCGTCATTTTGATAATAGTCGGAAACAGGAATCCGGATGATCCAATCGATACCAAACGTACATGGTCAACCATCATTGGGATAATCATTCTTATCTTTGGATTGCTATATCCCCATTTTTTTGATACGGATAATTATTTCAATTACTTCTATGCTGCACCCACAGGTTTGATCCCTTGTCCTACTTTATCAATTGTGATCGGATTTGCCATACTATATAATGGATTTCGCTCCCGTAATTGGTCATTGATACTTGTAATTCCCGGATTGATCTATGGAATTCTTGGAACTTTTAGATTACAGGTATACCTCGATATTGTATTGCTGTTTGCATCCATCATACTGCTTATTCTTGCTTTTCAAATTCCGAAGACTGAAAATCAGGGCAATTAATACTTTTAACTCTCTAAACAGCGGCGTATGTTAGGAGTTCGGCGAGCCAGAATCATCCGTACGGTTCTATACTCTTCCTACCGCGTGCCCAGGTTTTTCCTGTGTAAACGGCAGGACGAGTAACAAAAAATTTTATTAAATTTAAAATAATACCTCAAATTTTGATGCAATTAATCGTACCACACATATATCAATTTTCAGCATTATTGGTTGTAAGAACAGGGAAATGCAAGCAATATATTTAGAAATTACAGATGTGATATAAAAATCCGGAGTTCCTCGATAGAAGTTATCTGAGCTTCATTAAGAATTTTTTTAGATTCGGATGGAGAGTTATTTTTTAACTCAACACATTTTTTCAGTTCTTCCATCTGTACAACCAGATGATGTGTGATTCGATGACTTTGCTCAATCTCAAAATAATCGGATATAAGTTGATATGCTTCTTCAAGTAATGAAAATAACAGTTTGCATGTTAAGGAAGAAGATTGATTCATATCTTCAATTTTCCCCAGGATTTTACTCAACTCAGATTTTATTTGATGCATACTTGTAATGCTTCAATAGATTGATATATTGAATTTAATCAATAATCATAAAACATTCGAATAATTGGTATTTTTTGGCTAAAACACTGATGTAAAATTTAAAAACGATTCTTTCAGAAGTAATAAATTCAATTGTCGGGGCGATTATCACATGTTCATACAATACTGTACGACCACTATAATTGTGGGCGTATAGGCATTATCGTTAGCTTCGGAAACTGAAAGGATGCATCTGTGTTTACGGTGGATATGATTGAAATTGATGCAACAAATCGTAAATTAGAGTTATTGATATATTAGCAGGAATGACCTAAATAATTTCAATGAGAGATGAGTCCGATTAAGAATTAGTTTGAATAATTAACGACTTTTTCAGTTTTAATATTAGAATAATGAGTAACAGACAAATAAAAGGACCTGGAATATTCCTGGCACAGTTCATCGGCGAAAATCCACCTTTCAACAATCTCCAGAATATTGCTGAATGGAGCTCTTTTCTCGGTTTCAAAGGAATACAGATACCGATCTGGGATTCACGGGTTATAAATCTGGATCAGGCAAGTCAGTCAAAAGCTTACTGCGAAAACCTGAAAGGTATGCTTGCAGAAAAAAATCTCGAAGTGATTGAACTTGCAGCTTATCTTCAAGGACAATGTATGGCTATGCACCCGGCTTATGAAAAACTTTTTCAACCATTTTATCCCACAGGATTAGATGATGCCGAGCGACTGGAATGGGCAACAAACGAAATCAAAAAGACAATTGATGCATCCTGCTTCCTGGGTACAAAAAATATTTCGGTCCTTTCCGGAAGTCTTGCCTGGCCTTTTTTTTATCCCTGGCCTCAGAGGTCTGACGGATTGATTGATGAAGCATTTGATGAACTGTTGAAAAGATGGTTACCTGTATTGGATTACGCGGGAGATCATGGGGTAACGATCGGTTATGAA
>Ga0209536_100000606_pt1 | contig 58032 bp, 49 predicted proteins | sample DeeMarSeWOR28_12_FD_187461 | JGI IMG/M metagenome (GOLD analysis project Ga0209536, IMG submission 187461) | Marine sediment microbial communities from White Oak River estuary, North Carolina - WOR-2-8_12 (SPAdes) (version 2) | ecosystem: Environmental > Aquatic > Marine > Intertidal zone >...
CCCGCTCCACGATCTCCGGGTGGAGCCGCATCAGGCTCATCCCCCAGTGCGAGCCAAAGCTCCCACCCCAAATGATGATCTTGTCGTACCCCAGTGCCTTGCGGACATCGTTCACGTCTTCGGCGGCCTCGAGCACCGTGAACCCGCTTAGATCCACACCGCTCTCCTCCCAGAACGACTTCTCCTTCGCTAGAACCTCCTGGAACTCTGCGCCAGCCTTCTCCGCATCGTACGGTTGATCCGCCGGCAGTGGAGCGGCGGTCATTTCGACCGTCGTCGTCGGCTTAGATGAGCCGATCCCACGCTGACCGACCACGACGACGTCGGACACCTCAGTCAACGGCAGCCATCTATCCTCGAAGGTCCCCTCGGTTTCGAGGGCTCTCTCCAAGCCAGCAAAGCTCGGTCCACCGTGGAGAAAGAAGATCGGCGGCGTCTCTGGCTGAGCCTTCGCCGCGGCCGAAAAACGGTATACCTCCACTCCGATCACGGCGCTCCCCTCAACGGAGCGATTAACGGGAACGAACAGGATCCCGCGTTCGGCGTCGGCGAATCCGCCGTCTCGCAAAGGGATCCGTTCTGGATAAAAGAACATGGTTCCCGGAACGGGAGGCGGCGCCTGAGCGGTGTGAAACGTTGTCGTCGCCTCCGGATCAGAACGGGTACAACCCGACAAACACACCAGAATCACGGCCATCAAGAGTAGTCCGGTCTTCATGCTCAAGATTCCCCCGATTCGCCTCGCTAGGCTTTCCACAAGCTGGCGTCCTCAGAATCCTGCTCGGCGGAGTACCTCGGCCCAGCGTGGATCCTGGTGCAGCGGAACAAAGAACGTGCCGGCTCTAAGCGTGAGAGTCCTGCCCTCGCGCGCCTCGACGCCTGCGAAGATCGCGTCGAAGGCCTGATCTGTTCGCCCAAGCTCCGCATAGCGGTAGGCGGCCTGAATGTAGCGTGAAGTAGCTAGGAACACCTGTATTTCAGCCTCGGCCAGCCCCTCCCAACCGCTAGCATCGTACGCGGCGCGCAGACCGTCGGCCGCATCTTCTAACCCGAGTTTCTGGATGTACGTGATGGCCGCCTCGGCGGCCTCGTCGGGGCGCCCGACTGCTCGGAGGCAGTAGCGTGCGATCTCGTACGACTCCGGGTGGTTGGGATCCAGCTCGATCGCGGTTCGCGCCGCCACGATCGCATCTTCGAAGCGGTCCAAGTACATCAAGCCGCGAGCGACGTCCCGGTTCATCAGGGAAGAAAAGGGATCCAGCTCGCGGGCTCTCTGGAACGACTGCACGGCGGCCTGAGCATTCCCTCGCGCGCCGTACACGTCTCCAAGCCAATTGTGGGCCTGTGCAAGGTTGGGATTGAGTAGGAGCGCTTGCCGCAGGGCTTGCTCCGCGCCGTCGACGTCCCATCCGCCCCACAACCGGGCGCCGGCGAGTGCGGCGTGTGCTTCGGCCAGCCCCGGGTCGAGCTCGAGCGCGCGTGTCGCGTTATCTACCGCACGACGGTGCGCCTCACCCAGGGAAACCTCCAGCCCACCGTAGAAGCTCCCCATGGTGTACACATCCGCGAGGCCAGACCACGCCAAAGCGAAGGTGGAGTCCAATGTCACCGCCCGCTCCAAGTAGGCAAGGGCACGGCGTATCCCGTCGGGCAAACGCGTACGCCACTGCGCGCGTCCCCGCAGGTACGCCTCCTGGGCCGCCGGGTCGATCTCGGTGCGCCGGGCCAGTCGCTCGGCCTCGCGGGGTGACAGCGTGAGTCTAATCTCCTGCGCCACAGCCTGGGCGACGCGGGTTTGCAGGTTGAACGCCTCGTTCAGTCGGCCTTCGTAGCGGTCCTGCCAGAGGTGTTCTTCCGGCAATCCACGCACGAGCTGGACGTTGACCCGCACGCTGTCACCTGCCCGGAAGACGCTACCCTCGACGAGGGCGTCCACGCCAAGCTCTGCGGCGATCTCACCCAGCGGGCGCTTGCTGTCCCGGTAGCGCAGTACCGATGTGCGGGAGATGACCGTGAGCTCGGAGATCCCCGCCAGCTCGCCGATCAGGATATCGTGCAGCCCGTCTACGAAGTATGCTTGAGCCGGATCGCCCATCAGGTTCGCGAGTGGAAGCACGGCGAGGGACCGGATTAGGCCGTCCGCCGGGAGCACGTTCGTCTGTTGCTGTCGCGTCTCGGATACGCTCTCTTTCTGCGGCGTGTACATCCGGATCAACATCGCGCCGACTGCCAGCAACAGCGCGATGATCAGGAGCTCCACGCCGCCGACGCGCTGGCGTCCCTTCTCACCGTGGTACCAGGCCAGAACCAGAACGACCACGAAGCCCAACGCGACAAGCAGGTGCGTCGTCCTCTGAAACCCAGGGGAAAGCGCCCATGGCTCGGCCAGTACCTCGATTACTTGGAAAAGAGCCCAGGCACCGGCCAGATAGGCCAGTGCCCACTGAAACATCTTGCGCTCTTTGAGGCGCTGAAGGAGAGATGCCATCTGCGCTAATGCTTCCGGGACGTACCAACTCGGTCAGGGGATGTGTCCTTCTCCTCCTCAATCTCTTCCTTCTTTTCGGCGTCGTCCTCTCTCTCCCACGGTGTCCAGTCGATGCCGCGCACGTACTTCTGGATCCACTTGATCTCCTCGATATCGCGGGTGCGCTGATGGCGCGGCTCGCGGAACCCGTGGGGCTCGCGCGGGAACTTGATGTAGCGCGTCGTCACACCCCGATCCTTGAGCGCCGTGAAGAACATCATGCTCTGTGGTTCCGTGTCCGTGCGATCATTGATGCCATGCAGCAGCAGCGTGGGGGTCTCCACGTTGGCAACGTGGGTCAACGCAGACATCTGCCGGAACGCCTCCGGGTTCTCCCAGGGTGTTCCGCCGATGTACCAGAGCCGCACGTCGTGGTTGAAGCCGGGCCCGTACTCGGAGGTCCAGTCGGACACCATCGCGCCCAGCGATGCGCCCCTGAATCGGTTGGTCTGCGTGATCGTCCAGCCGCCCAGAATGCCGCCGTAGCTCCAGCCGCGGATGCCGAGAGTATCCGGTTCAACATATCCCTGCTCGATCACGTAGTCCACGCCGGTCATCAGATCCTGATAGTCACCGCCGCCGATGTCGTTCATGTTGCCGCGAAGGAACTCGTCGGAGTATCCGCTACTGCCGCGCACGTTGGGGAGCAGCTGCGCATAGCCCAGCCCGGCCCAGACGTGGTAGCTATAACGGAAGATGTTGGTGAACGCGCCGGCCGGTCCGCCATGTACGTGCAGCAGTAGCGGCATGCGGGTGCCGCGCTCGTAGTCGGCCGGCAGCACGAGGATTCCCTCGATCTCCAGTCCGTCACTGCTCTCCCATTGGACGACCTCTGCCCGGGCCAGGGCCAATGTCGAATCGACCCACGGATTGGCGTGGGTGATCCGCGTCGGTTCGACCTGGCGGGTTGGCGACGTAAATATGTCCGGGGGCGTGTCGAAGTCCTGGAAGGTGTAGGCCATCACGGAACGGTCGGTGGAGTAGGAGCCGACGCTGACACTTCCTATGACATCGGTGAGCTGCTCAAGCGTACCGGATCGGGCATCGACACTGAACACGTTCGAGTTGGTGCGGTGCCGGCCCGTAAACAAGATCGTGTGGCCATCCGGCGTCCACACGGGGTCCGAGATTCTTCCTTCGAACGCATCTGAAACACTCCGCACGTCCCCGGTCTCCAGGTTCAGGATCCAGATCTTGCCCTGGCGCAGGTCCCAATCGCTGTTGCCGGGTGCCAGAAAGAGAAACTGTGAGCCGTCTGGTCCCCAGAGGACTTCGTTTTCCGGTGAGCGGTTGTCGGTGAGCCGGGTCTTCGTCGAGTCGGAGATGTCGAGCAGGAAGATCTCCGACAGGTTCCGCTGGTTGCGGCGATTCTCGGTCCGCGCCGTGAAGAGGATGCGCCGTCCATCGGGGGCGACATCGAAATCCCCAATGAGATGCTCATCGTCGGTGAGCTTCTGTTCTTCCTTGTCTTCGATGCCGATGACCCAGATGTTGCTCCAGCTGCCCGCCTGCTGGCCGTTCGGACCCTCATCGACGATGATCGCGTCGTAGCCGTCCTTGTGGCGCTTCTCTTCCTCTTCGCTCTTCGGCTCGTCTGCTACGAAGAAGATGCTGCGCGAGTCCGACGCCCACTTGTGATCACCGATGCTCGTCTTTTGTTCGGTCAGCTGCACCGCCTCGCCGCCACCCGTGCGCATCAGAAACAGCTGCTGTTTCTTCTCCGCCTCGCGCTTGAAGGACAGGTACTTGCCGTCTGGTGAGAACTGTGGGTCGCTGCCGCCGGCCTCGCCGATGTACTGGAAGGCTTCGCCGCCGCCCGCGGGAGCCATGTAGTAGACGTTCTTTCTCTTGTTTTCCTTCCAGTCGAGCTGAGACTGCTGGTAGAGGACCCAACGACCGTCGGGGGACAGGAGCGGGTTGCTCACCCGCACCATGTTGAGCCCGTCGTCGGTGGTCATGGGTCGAAGATCGGGTTCTTGGGCCGATGCGCCTGCGGCCAGTACTGCCAAGAACAGAACGGTCAGCAGCGAGGTCCTCATAGTTCATCTCCCGGCGAGGTCGTTACCGACGCTGTTTGTGGGCGAGCTGCCCTGGTGGCAGCCAAGGCGCGAGGATCTCGATGAGATGTGCTGGGGTCTCAACCAAACTACAGGCAACGGCTCGAGGCCGCCACGAGAGGCACTGGTGGCAAGTAGGCTGTGCTGGAATCCCTAAGATCTCCTTCACGCGCAGCTTGAGAGGGTTGGCCGTCAATGGGCTTCGCCAGCTCGGGGGCCCGTAGTCGTCCAAGCCGAATACGTCGATCCGTGAGAGAAGGCCCGGATCTTCCTCGAGCTCGGCCAACAACCCAACCAACCATCCGCCGACGCAAAGTGGCCTCCGCGGCCCGACTGTAGATGAGGAACATGGTATCGGACTCGGTGAAGAAGCTGATGAAGAGCTTCAGGCGCCAGCCCCTACTCGTACTTGGCGATCAGCTCCCGGAATCGCGGGTGGTCGCGCACCGGGTCCACGGTCGGGTCGGCTAGGATGAACGCGATGGACCCGGGAGCGGGCACCGACAGGTACCGTTCAAACTGTTCGACGGCGCCGTCGACGTCACCGGACCCCGCGTAGGTGACTCCTAGGTTCAGGACGTGGAGAGTGCCGTCCACGGCGTCCTCCGATATCGGTTCCAACTCTACGGCACGCTGCCCCTCACGAACGGCCGCTTCTTTGTTGCCGAGAAGCGCGTACGCCCAACCCAGAGAACTGCGCATCCGGGGGTCGTCGGGCTGCTCACGAAGACGCTCCTCCAGGTCGCGGCGCGCCGAGTCCGCCGCCGCATGGGCCAGATCGTTCTGCCCCAGCGCGGCATAGCACCGCGCCATATAGAGCGTTCGCGGGACGAAGAACTGAGCGAACCCGCTGGAGCCCAACTCGAAGTGCTCGATCCCACTGCGCGACAGAACCTCGAGCGCCGCCTCATAGTCTCGGTCGTAGTACTCCGTGAACCAGCGCAACATCGTGACCAGTCCCCAGGGGTCGAAGCCGGGAGGAATACCATCAAGGAAAGTCCGCATCGGTCGTGTGTCTCCGTCGCGCCAGACCGGTATCATGGCGATGGTCAGCGTCGCCTCGATCAGGTCGGGCTGTAGCTCCAGCGACTTCCTATAATAGGTCTCGGCCTCATCGTAGCGGCGGAGCGAGTTCAACGTCTGAGCATACAGAAACAGCAGGCCCGGATCTCTCGGGCTCAGCGCCAGGGCTCCCTCGAGGTCAGCCAGAGATTCGTCCCACCTACCCAGGCGCTTCATGATCAGTCCCCGGACCCAGAGCCCCGAACCCGGCAGGCCGCGCTCCGCTATGGCCAACTCCTCCAACGCGCGGTCGTAGTCGCCGACCGTGTAGTAGTAGCTGCCCATGACGCGGTGCCCGTAGGACAGGTCGGGGTCGATCTGGAGCGCCCGGTCCGCGGCCTCCCTGCTTCGTCTCAAGCGCTCCTCGGATCGATCGAGCGCGTACTCGTAGAAGTAGGCGTGCACAGCAGACAACAACGCGTACGCCGTGGCGAACTCTGGGTCGAACTCCACCGCCTGCTCCAACATCCGCTGGGCATTTTGGAAGTTGTCCAGCCGTATGCCGGGGCGCCCCAAGTACTCTCTCGCCTTGAGGTAGAAGTCATAGGCCTCGAGGTCCTCGGTGGGCCGGGCGGCTACTGAAAGCTCTTCTTCCGACGACAACTCGGCCTCGAGGGCGCTGGTGACCCGGTGCGCTATGTCGACCTGGACGGTGAAGATGTCGCTCAGTTGCCGCTCGTAGTTCTCCGACCAGAGGTGTGCGTCGTCATCGGCGTCGATCAGCTGGGTCGTGATTCGCACGCGATCACCGGCGCGACGTACCGTTCCTTCTAATACGGTATTGACGCCCAGTTGATCCGCGATCTCGCGGAGGTTCCCCCTCTGCCCCCGGTACTCCATGACCGACGTGCGCGAGATGACGTGCAGCGAGGCGATCTTGCCCAGCTGGCTGATGATCTCCTCGTGGATACCGTCGGCGAAGTAGGCGTCGTCCGGATCGGGACTGAGGTTCTCGAACGGCAGCACGGCAATCGCCCTGCGCTCGACCCCGGCCACACCGCTTCGACTGCCCAGTAACAGCCACCCCGTCGCCACGACACCCCACACCGCCGCGGCGACCAGGAAGCTCAGCCCGGCGTTGCGCCAGGTCATGAAGCGACGTCGCTGCCGGGCCTGGTGACGCGCAGCCGCGGTTTCAGCTTCGATTTCCGCGGGCTCGGCCGCCGGCGGCGCGACTGGTGGAGCGACTTCCTGCACCAACGCCGTCGCGACGACGATCGGCAGACCGATGATGAAGAGTACCACGGCCAGCGCCGGGAACCACTGCGGTAGACCCAGCCCTTCCGTCAGCGCCTGCACTACCTGGTACGCGACGAGCGCGCCCCCGACGTAGATCAGCAGCACCTGCCATAGGCTTCGGTGGTGGATGTCGCTGATCAACTTCTTGAACTTGCTCATAGCGCGCTGATCAGGCGCCTTATACCGGACATGAGGCTCCTTCCGCTGTCGAGGAGCTAGAAGTTTTGGTTAGGGCTCCTACAAGATGCTCATTGCGTCGAGACTGGGCAACGAGAAGGCTCGGACAGCGGACACACGATGTGAGCCGCGTCATTCCCCGTCGTTGTCTAGCGGTCAGGCGACAGGGCCTCCATCGCTCGGCGTGCCGCCTCCCAGGTCGGGCGAAGCTCGGGATCGCAATCTTTCCACAGCTCCACTACCCGGGCGTAGGCGCGGATAGCATCCTGGTGCTGGCCACGCCGCTCATAGACCTGCGCGCGCGCCAGGGCGGCGCGGACATCGAAACCGCTAGATCCGTCGAAGGTCTCGAGCAGGCTCAACGCCTCGAGTTCCTCGCCCGCTTCCAGCAAACTCATGGCCAGCGCGAACTGGTAGTACCGACGCGGCGTGTTGATGTCCGACCCGTCAAGCGCCTCCACCGCCTCGCGGAAGGCCACCACGGCATCGCGATGCTCACCTCGCTCGGAGGCGAGCACACCCTCGAGCGCGCGGCCCGCGCTCTCAGCCCGTCGGGCACCGATCGTGTCGCCGGCCGCGCGGAGACTGTCGGCCAGGAAGGCGCAGGTATCTTGCTCGGCGGCGAATCCTTCCTGATCACCACTTAACAGGTAGTGCAATCCGAGGGCCATATGAATAGGCGGATACCGACGCACCGGGAAGTCCTGGCTCGCCAAGTGCCTGACGGCTCGTGCCGCCTTCTCCTGGCTGCCATAACCGCGAATGTGCAACAACACGCGGGTCGTGTGCGGACTCGAGGCGGAAGGATTGAGTCGTTCCGCGTCATCGAGCGCTCGCTCCGACGCAGCCACCCGCCCACGCCATAGCTCGATGGGTCCCACGTAGGACATGAGACCGCTAAAACGGCTGGCAGCGGGGAAACGTGGCGCGGTCGTCTCCCTCGCCAGCCGAGCGGCCAACGGCGCCTGCCAGGGCCCACCCCACAGCATGATCACCGCGTTCTGCAGCACGTCCCACTCCTGCGCGGCCAGCGAGGTGGACGCAGCCAGCGAATCACCCGGCGAGCCGAGCACAAGGTCCCGAGCCAGCTTGAGCGCCAGTCCATGCTCGCTAGTCGAGTCGCAGGAGAGGTAGAGGCTCGCGTAGTGGTCGAAACGGTCCAACTCGTTAAGGTCGAGCGCGTACTCCAGCGGATGCAGGAGGGCCGGAAGGTACGCGGAATCGAGTGCGATCGCACGCTCGAAAGGTGCCAGCCTGTCGCGCCTGGAGATTCCGACTCGAAAGCCCAGATGGTAGAACGCATCACCCAGTAGGTACCAGGCGTATGGATCGTCGGGGTATCGCTCTGTGAGTTCCCGGGCACGCTCGATCGACTCGGTGAACTGTTGGTCCAGCAAGTAGCTCACTTCCACCAAAGCACGCTCCCGTAGCGGCAGAAGATGCGCCATTCGGACGGCCCGGGCCTGCGCGGCTATAGACGTCGGGTGCCCGATGTGGTGTTTCCAGCCGTAGGCATGCGAAAGGCCGTGGGCGGCGAGAGCCAAGGTCGAATCGGCGTCCAAGGCGCGCTGATAAGACTCGATCGCGACATCCATTTGCGCACGCCGCAAGGCCTGCTCCCCCTCGAGATACGCTTTCACAGCTGGGAGCGGATGGGCCGAAAGCGCCCGGCTCGATGCACGCAGCCCCTCCTCTTCGCCCAGCTCACGCAGTAGTTGGATGCTGAGCTCTTCCACCAGCGTGAGGATACTGTCAGGTGCGGCAGCCAGACTGACGGCACCGAGCGTCTCGCCGGTCTCCGCCACGTGAAGCGAACCGTCGATTCGAAACTGACCGCCCAACTCGACCAGCTGGCCCCTGATCGCCCAGCGGGCGCCCAGTTCCCTTGCGACGGCGACCGCTTCCGCTTCCGTAGCCTCCTTATCTCCGATACGACTTCGCCAGCGGCTGAGCACGGTACGCGTGTCAATGGCGTGCAGACCCGTCACTTCGTCGAGATTGGCGGACAGCACATCCATCAAGCCTTCGCGCCAGGTATCGAGTCCGGCGCCGCTAGTCCGGAACGGCAGAACGGCCAGTGCCTTTATCGACGGGTCCACCACCACACCGCCCGCGTCGTCTTCATGCAGTAGGGTGAGAACCGAGCCCACGATCACCAGTACCGCCGCCACGCCCGCGACGCCCAGCAGAGCCCGGGACCAAAGCGGGCGCGGGCGTGCTTCCCAGGCGGGCGCTTCCGGCTCCGGCGCAGCGACCGCTGTGCCCTCCAAAACCGCCGTGGCGATTACAACGGTGCACCCGATGAGCAGTAGGACGATGGCCGCCGGAAAGAACCACGCCGGCAAGGCCAGCTTGTCGATGAAGACATCGGTGATTTCCAGGATGAGCCAGGAGGCCCCGAGATAGATGGCGACGACCTGGAGCAGCTTACGCTGGCGGAACCAGCGGAGCGCGCGATCGAAGCCTTCACTGAGTGCAGACACTGGGCGAGCCTCCGGGCGACCAGAGGGCACATGTTGGGGCTGCTACAAGATGCTAACTGAGCGCAGGCAGAGCAACGAGCGCGGCTATCCGGAGCAGCCCCTCGTGGCGTCCGAAAGAAGGACTCGTCAGTCGTTCACTCGCTCCGCAGCACCTCCACCAGATCGACGCGTGTGACCCGCCAGGCGGGCAGCAGACAGGCCAGCGCCGCCATGAGGCCGAGGAAGCCAATCGCACCCGCGTAGGTGGCGGGATGGAGCGGCGGCGTCTCGAACAACATTCTCCGCATCAGTAGGGTGCTCGGGTAGGCGAAGAGCAAGCCAAAAAACAGGCCGATCCCGACAAGGACCAGGCCCATCTTGAGGACCATGCCCAGCAGGGCGGCGTTCGATGCCCCCATGGCCAGGCGGATGCCGAACTCGTTGCCACGCTGACTGACCTGGTACGTCAGCAGGCCGTAGAGCCCGATCGCCGTGAGCAACATGGCGACGCAGGCGAAGAGAGCCAGCGACACAATGACGATTCTGAAGTCGCCCAGTTGATCGTCGAGTGCCAGTTCCATGCTGGCCGGCCTGGAGAGGAGGACGTCGGGGTCCTTTCGCCGCAGCAACGATTCAATGGCTCCCGCTTGTAGCGTTGGCTCTCCAGACGTACGAACCGCGAGTTGTAGGCGCGTAGCACCGAGTTGGGCCGACGACATGTAGGCCGCCGCGTCAGGCCCGCGGCGCAGGGAATTCAAGCGGGCATCCGCCACAACGCCGACCACCTCGAACTCGCGATCCGACCAACCGATATGCACCAGCCGGCCCATGGGATCCGCATCACCGAACACGGTCCGCGCCGTGGTCTCGCTCAGCACCGCGACGAAGGGGCTATTTGCGAGGTCGGACCTCGATATATCTCGGCCGCTTTGAAGCGGGATGCCGATCGTCCTGAAGTAGCCGGGAGACACCCAGCGGACCATAGGTGAGAAGGACTCCTGGAGCGTCGGCTCCGGCTCCTCGGCCGGCCACACTCCCCAATCTTGCGCGGGGCTGAGTATCGGCAGACGTGAGACCAGGCCCGCCGAGGTGACGCCAGGCAGCGCCTCGATCTCATCGAGTAGCGACGTGAAGAATTCGGCACGCTCCTCCCGGGTCGGATACGCGGCCGCTGGGATCTTGAGCCGGCCGGTGAGCAGATTCTCGGGCTCGAACCCAAGGTCCACAGTGGTAAGCTGTGCGAAGCTACGGATCAGCAGCCCCGAGCCGATTAGAAGCGCGACGGAGACAGCAACCTGCAAGACGACAAGGCCGCTCCGCAGCCGAGTACTGCGGAGGCTGGGTGACGCGCGCGTCGCCGAGCCCAATTGCTGGGCCGGTTGAGTGGCGGCGCCCCTGAGGGCCGGGATCACGCCGACGAGCAACCCGGTCAGGATCGACAGTACTAGCGTGAAGACCAGAGCCTTCGCATCGATCAGCGGCCGGCCGACCCCCAGCTCCTCGATCGACAGTAGCCGCAACAGCACGTCTTGGAGCATGTAGGCGATGACGACGCCCAAGAGACCCGCCACGACGGTGAGAATCACGCTTTCCGTGAGCAGTTGGCGCATCAGGCGATGCCTGGAGGCACCCAACGCCGACCGCATCGCCATCTCCGACTGGCGCCGCTCGCCACGCGCCAGCAGAAGGCCGGCCACGTTGCCGCACGCGATCAACAGCACGAGCGCAGTCGTCGCCATAAGCAACAAGAGGCTCAAGCGGACATCGCGCACCATATGGCTATGCAGTCCCGTCAACAGCAGCCCCTTGCCCGTGTTGCTATCGGGATACTGCTGCGCCAGGCCGATGGAGATCGCATCCGCCTCGCTCTGCGCCTCTTCGATCGCCACCCCAGGCTTCAGTCGCCCAACAAGCAAATGGCTATGCGAGTCGCGTTCGCCGTCAAACGGCCCGAAACGATCCACAAGAAACCAGATGTCGGCATCGAACAAGAAGCGGAACCCACGTGGCATGACCCCCACCACGGTGTACGGCGAGCCCTCTATGTCGATGGTGTTGCCTATAGCATCAGGGCTTCCCCCGAATCGTCTCTCCCAGAGACCGTAGCTGACCAGCACGATCTGCAGCCCGTCCTGCGCTTCCTCCTCCGGCAGGAAATTGCGTCCGCTAACCGGGCGCACCCTCAACGCCGGAAACAGATTCCAGGTGACGTAAGACGCTTCGACCAACTCGGGCCGGCCACCACCCATCACCGTGAACTCCTGCGTGAAATTAGCGAGCGCGGCCAGCTCCTCGAACGACTGACCCAACTCGCGGTAGTCGAAATAGTCGATGCGAGAGACGGTTCCTGACCTGCGGCCGTCAATCGTCTTTTGACCCACTACCAGGCGGTCCGGCTCGGCGAACGGGATGGGGCGCAACAGCACAGCTTGGATATTGCTGAACAGTGCGGTGTTGGCGCCGATGCCGATGGCCAGGATCAGAACGGATACGATGCTGAAACTCGCGTTCTTTCTCAGGATCCGGAGGGCATACCGGATATCTTGGAGAAGCGTGTCGATCGCGGCCCCGAGTCTATTCTCCCGCACCTTCTCCTTCACCTGCTCGACTCCGCCCAGCTCGAGCCGTGCGGCTCGACGCGCCGCTTCAGGAGCCATGCCTGCCCGGATCTTCTCTTCCGTCAGCAGGTCCAGGTAACTCCTGAGCTCCTCATCCAAGTCTCGGTCCAGCTCCGCCTTCCGGAAGAGCGAGGCGAAAACGCTCCGGAATCGCGTGCTTATATGCATCGGACCTCCTTCAGGTCGCCTCCATGATCTTCGTGATCGCCAGCACGACCTGCGTCCAGTTCCGTTTCTCCTCGCCCAATCGGCGCCGGCCGGCTGCAGTCAGCTCGTAGAACTTGGCTCGCCGCCTGTTCTCCGACTCACCCCAGCGGCCTCTGATCCAGCCCTCCTGCTCCAGACGGTGCAACGCGGGAAACAGCGAGCCGGGCTGCACCCGGAACACGCGGTCGGTGATCTGCTCGATGCGGCGCGAGATCCCCAGCCCGTGTAAAGGCTCTAGCGACAATGTCTTGAGGATCAGCATGTCGAGGGTGCCACGGAGAAGTTCCGCTCTGTCACCGGCCATAGGCGCTCCTATCGAATTTCTATAGGAATAGATGCGCAGTCCTGCAAAATGGTTGTCAGCGGGCGAGCAACCAAACGCCTCCCAATCCTGTCAGAGGATTGTGAGGATGCCTTTCACACCCGCAAAGGAGTCTGAGACCATGACAGGACCGCGGCGAATTGATCGCAGCGGGTGCTTGTCCAGCATCGCCGCGCTTTCCCTTTCCCTGGTCGCCTGCGGTGGAAGCGATCGATCCGGCGGACACGAATGGCAGGCGGTCCACGATACCATCGGCGACACCATCGTCATTCGTACGGTGGCAGGCAGCATTCGGGGTGACACCGCCGAGCTCGTTGCCGACGTCACCATCGGCCAGTTCGACGGGCCAGATGAGTACATGTTCGGAGACATCCGCTCGCTGGCCGCTGCGCCCGATGGTTCCATCTACCTCTTCGACAGCCACGTACCCGCGCTCCGCAAGTACGCCCCGGACGGCACGTACCTGGCGACCTTCGGGCGCGAGGGTGGCGGGCCCGGCGAGTACAAGCAACCCGACGGCGGCCTCGCCGTGTTACCTGACGGCCGCGTACTACTTCGCGATCCCGGCAACACACGCATCAGCGTATACTCGCCTGACGGCGAATACCTGGAGGGCTGGAGAACCCGCGGAAGTCTCAGATCCTCAGGAAGATTATACTCGGACAAAGACGGCAACTCGTACACGCCGATCCTGATAAACCCGGTGGCCGACGTGATGGACTGGCAACTGGGCCTGGTTCAGTACCATCCCGACGGCTCGCCTGGCGAGACACTCCCGGCACCGAACTTCGACTACAAACCCTCTGACCTCATCGCACAAGGAACTGAGATGGGCGAGAGCACGAATACCAGTGTAAACAGCGTGCCCTTTACGCCGTCGGTAGTATGGGTATTTAGCCCCCTGGGCTGCATGGTCGCCGGCCTGTCGACGAGTCATGCCCTGAACTTGTACACGGCCCCGGACCACGTGTTGCGGATCGAACGCGCAGACTGGGATCCAATCCCCGTTCTGTCCGAAGAAAAGGCGGAGCATGTGGCCATCACCACGGCCGAAATGCGGCAGACCCAGCCGGACTGGCGCTGGAATGGCGATCCCATTCCCGACACCAAGCCGCCGTACCGCGGGCTCTAAGTCGGAGCGGACGGCCGCATCTGGGTGCTGCTCCATCAGACAGCCGCGAAGATCGCGGAGGCCGAGCCAGCGCCACAAGGGCACCCGCACGGCGAGGTGCCTGAACAGACCTGGGTCGAGCCGGTCGCCTTCGATATCTTCGAACCCGACGGGCGCTACCTCGGCATGGTGAGAGCGCCGGAGGGTTTCGCGCGCTACCCGCGGCCTTACATGCGGGGCGATACCGTATGGGCCGTGGTCCGCGGCGAACTGGAAGTGCCCTACATGGTCCGCTTCAACATCCAGCACCGGGATGATACTTAGCCCAATAAGTCAGACGGCAAAGTCACCAGCTCGCTTACCAAAGCCGCGAACCCCCAACAAAACGACGTCACGTTGAGCGCCTGACACCCTCAGCTCCGGCCCACCCCGAGCGGACGTTCTACCGCTCAAGACAAGTATCATCGGGCTGGCTGTATCAAAAGCGCTGGCGGAGCACCGCGCTCAATCGTGAGAAGACGGAGCCGAAGCGCTTGGGCTACCAGCTCATCTCGCTGCCGGAATCACTTGCTCCACGAGGGTGCTTAGGATCGTGTACCAGTGCATGTCGGCCTCATCCCGCGTAAACCCGCTCGGCTGGCACTGGGTCACGACTACCATCCGCGTCGCCGGTACGACTACGATGAATTGGCCGCCGTACCCGTTGGCGAAATAGAATTCGTAGGGCGCGCCCTCACCGATCCACCATAGGTACCCATACTCGGGACCGAACGGACTATAGCCGTCCGTGCTGATGTAACCTTGTGTTGATCGCTGCACCCAGGCCTGTGAAACAATCGGTGTAACGCCGACGCGACCCTCATTAAGATACAGTTCACCGAACAGCCACATGTCCGGCAATGAGATCTGAAGGCGCACACCGCCGAAGTTGTAGCCACGGTTACCGCGCAGCCATGTTCGCTCGGGAATCCCGAGAGGCGCAAACAGATGCTCGGCGGCAAACTCATCGGCGTTCCTGCCGGTACTTTCGGTGAGAACGACCGAGAGCAAGTGGGCCATTCCGTCACTGTACGCGAATGTGGTTCCGGGCACCGTAACCAACGGTTTGTCGAGCACGTACTGCACGTGGTCGTCTGACAAATACCAGTTGATGAAGTCGCTACCTAGTCGTCCTTGCCGCCACTGAAACCCGGCAGACATGGTGAGCAGGTGATGGATCGAGATGGTGGCCTGGTCGGGATCCAGATGGTCAATCACACCAGGGACGAGATATTTTCCGAGCGTGTCGTCGGTACTCTCGATGAATCCTTTGTCGATGGCAATCCCGATGAGCGCCGACATGAAGCTCTTCGTGACCGAGCGAACATTCATCGTGCTGTCGGGGCCTATCGCGTTGAAGTACTCCTCGAGGACGAGTATGCCGTTCCGCGCTACAAGGAACCCACGCATTCCATCGACCCGAGACAGGCGAGCAGTAGCTTCCGCCAGTTCCCAGCCGTCAACGTTCTGAGCATCGGCATCGGGGTAGGGAGACGGTTCGGGCGGTTCCGTTGAGCATGATACCAGACCTACGCCGAGGCAGGTCGCGAGCAGGACCCGCTGGAGTGGGGTGGAACGTAGAGGGAAACACCGCTGTGGATACATGAACACTCCATAGCCCGCACATGAGAGCAACGAACGCCGTTTCAGGTAGCTGGACTGGACACGGCCCTTCGGGCGTGTCCGCCCTACCCTACTCGTACTTTTCCAGCAGCGCCTGGAAGCGCGGGTGGTCGCGCAGGGGATCCCAGGCCGGATCGATCCTAAGACTGGCCACCGAGACATGTCCGGGCCTTGACAAGAGAAATTCGATCCGGTCAATGGCGCCATCGTATTGACCCGTCATCGTAAGTATTCGAGTCAGCTCTTCGACGCGCCACACGCCCGACCAGGCGTCCTGGGTCATCGAGAGAAGGTCGATGCCTTTCTCTCCTTCACGGACGGCATCTTCATCGCGCCCGAGCCCGGCGTACGAGATGCCGAGGGCGCCGTAGAGGCGAGAATCCTCCGGCGCTTCCTGGATCATGGCCTCCAGCAATGCCGCCGCCGAATCGTAACGCTGGCGCGCGAGCTCCGGCTCGCCCATCAGATCGTAGACCTGGCCGCTCCACAGAGCCTTGGGATAGTAGTAGAACTGACTGCTGTATGCCGGCAGCGAACCGGATGACAGGCGCGCGAGCACGTCCGAGTACTGACCATCGCAGATGTCTACAGCCATCCAGACAAAACCGACGAACCGGTCGTCGATGATGTCGAGCCTTCTTTCCGCAGCCTCTTCGAGCACCGCCCGCGCCTTAGATGTGTTGCCATCCCAGCTAATGTAGTTCCACGCCTTGAGGGCGTACGCCCAGATCATATCGGGCACGAGTACTAGGACACGGTCGTAGTAACGCTCCGCCTCTGGATAGTTGCGGAGGCTGAAGTGGGTCGTCGCCAGCTCCCATACGATCACTGCGTCGCGCGGATCTAGCTCTGCGGCCTTCTCGAGGTAGGCCAGCGCTGCTTCAAACTCACCTCGCCGCCGCTCTACGTAACCAAGATTCGAATACAGCTCACTATTGCCCGGTTGCAGAGCGAGACCCGTTTCGAATTCCGGTACCGCTCTGTCGTAATCCAGGTACCCGTGATAGTAGTAGTAACCGAGCGCCTGATGCGCCTCGGGCAACTCTGGCTCGAGCTCAAGAGCACGATCCACAGCCAGCTTCGCCTGAACAAGGCGTTCCTGCGAGCGATCGTAGCGAAACCAGAAGAGACGAGAATGCACCTCCGAGAGTTTGGCGTAGGCGTACGCGAAGCTGGAATCCAATAGTGTCGCCTTCTCGAACATTCCCTGCGCTATGCGCAAATCGGGTTCGGCATAGCCCCGCCTGGCAAACTCGAGACCACGCAGATAGTAATCGTACGCCTCCAGGTCGCCAGTAGGCGTCCGTTCGATATCTTCTTTCACGGCCGGAGTTAGGGTTGCCTGCAGCGCGGCCGCTATCTGCTGCGCCACATCGCTCTGGACCGCGAATATGTCGGTGAGGTCACGGTCGTAGATCTCCGCCCAAAGGTGCTCATCCGACCCGGCGTTGATGAGCTGAGCGTTGACACGAACGCGACCTTCAGTTCGCTGAACGGTCCCCTCGACGATCGTGGCGACGCCGAGTTCCTCCGCTATTTCGCCTACGCTTCTATCAGAAGCGCCTTTGTACTGCATGCTGGATGTGCGGGAGGTCACTTTGAGGTCTGCGATCTTGGTCAGGTGCGTGATGATCGCGTCGGTCATCCCGTCACTGAAGTACTCGTTGTCAGGGTCGGCGCTCATGTTGACGAACGGTAGGACGGCGACCGATCTCTCGCTGACGGCGGTGGGCAAATCCTTTGGCCCTTCGCCGGCGCCCTCTCCCTGCGTTCCCTTTCCGAGAGTCGCCACAGCCGCACCGGCGATAACGAGAATCCCTGCGAGAATGAGAAGCTCAATGCCGCCCGCACGCTGACGACCCTTCTCACCGTGGTACCACGCCACTACGAGCGTTACGAGGAACCCGACCCCCAGCAGAACGTGGATCGTGCGTTGCACGGCCGCAGAAAGGTGCCAAGGTTCAGCCAGTACCTCGATGCCCTGGAAGATCAGCCACGCACCCGCGAGGTAGGCGAGTGCCCATTGGAAGAGCTTGCGTTCCTTGAGGCGCTGAATGAGAGAGGGCACTTGCGGATGCCTCTGCTCAGAGGAGGCTGACGGCGAGGGCTGCTACAAGATGCTAACTGAACCCAAACAGGGCAACGAGAAGGGTAATGCTGCGAACATTCATTCCCATGTGCATGTCAGAGACCAAGCACGGGTGGAATCGTGCTGCCGGTGTCAAGAACGCTGACAGCGTCTCGCGGCTGGAAATCTGACCGAGCTATGCGACGCGCGCGACTGCTTCTTCCTGACCGTCGTGACGGGCTCGCGTTGAGCGAGTGCTGATACCTACAGCGTCCTTCTCTTCCACTTCCTTGCACTGGATGCACAAGCGCGCTTCAGGCAGCACATCAAGGCGCTCAAAGCTTATGTCCCCACCGCAACTCTCGCACAAGCCGTAAAGCTCAGGAGTCCTGTAAAGCTTCCGAAGAGCCTCGTCTACGTCGCACAGCTCACGCCCGTCATCGCTGGCCAGCATGAAGGCCTGCTCGCGCTCCATCGCATCCGTCCCCTGATCCGCCATGTGGTCACTGTAGACGGGTAGGTCGCCATCGGAACCCTGGAGCGTCTCTGCAAAGGACTCGTTGAACTGCTCCAACTGGCTGAGAATCTCTCGATGCTCCGCCAGTAGGCGCCTTTCCAGATGCATCAACTTCCGTTTGCTCAGTCTCACGTTCACAACCCTCCTTCGTGCGGCCAGTCTGACCCGGAGCAGCGCCCCGACCAGGGCGACTGACAGCAAGATCGAGACGGAAAGTGTCAATCGCCGCATGATCAGGTTCAGCTCCCCGTCGCCTAAGACACCTAGCAAGCCTAGAGTCGCCCATGCGAGGGCGACGGCACTACTCTCCAAGACCACCCGCCGCCCAATCTCGAGGTTCATCCTCTTCATTCAATCCGCCTAGTGCTTGGAGGCCAGGGAGTCCAGAGCCCCCCTGCCCTTCCACCCCGACCCCCGACCCCCAAGCTCGTTAGCCTCGCCGTGCTACTTGCCCGCCTCGATCTCGACGTCCTTCTGCTCCTTGCCGGGGACTCCCACGGTGCCCGTCTGCTCCCCGTCCGTCTCACCTAGCTCCACCGCCGGCGACCAGAACACTTGGCTCGGCATATCCCTCTCGAGACCGTCGGACAGCTCGTCGAGCAGCGAGCGAACCCGCTCGAAGCTATAGAACGGGCGCCAGGGCGCGCGCGTTGAAGTCCGGGCTACGAGTCCCATGGTGGCACCTCCTATTGCACGACCTACTATATGAGACCCCGAGTAGCTTGATATCCACTTACTGGACATCAAGCTTGATATCAAGCTAATGTTCATCAAGCTTCTTGTCAAGCAACTTGACATATAGTATCTTGATCGTCAGATTGGTGGCATGGATAGCGAAGACGACACGGTGGATCAGCTGATGGTAGACTGGACTCGGGAGCGGCCAGATCTCGACGCTCGGGGCCTCGGAATCACGGGCCGCATCTCTTTGCTCGGCAAGGTGCTGGCGCGAGAAGACAAGCGAGCCCTCGCTCCGCTTGGCCTCGCCCCATGGGCCTGTGACGTTCTGCTGGCGCTGCGCCGCCAGGGACCGCCCTACCGACTCACGCCGACAGACCTCCGCAAGATCACCCTGCTGACGTCCGGGGCGATGACGACCCGTTTGGATCGGCTGGAGGAGGCGGGGCTGGTTCTGAGAAGCCTTGATTCCAATGATCGACGCTCGTTCCAGGTCGAACTTACGGATCAAGGGCGTGAGCTGGCGGATCGGGCGCTGGAGGCTCGGCTGGGGATGGTCGAGACCTTGCTGACTCCGCTCAGCGCCGAGGAGAGCCAAGCGGCGGCCGGTCTGCTGCGCAAGCTACTCGTTGGCGCGAAACCGGGACTGCAATAGTGGATGCGATCTTCGCGCTGCCGATCGGAGCGCTGCTCATCTTCTCGTTGCGCGTCATAGACGTCTCAATGTCGACAATACGCATGATCCTCGTGGTCCGGGGAAGACGGGAACTGGCTGCCGCCATCGGCTTCGTCGAGGTACTGATCTGGATCACAGCGGTGGGACAGGCACTGCAGCACGTCAATTCACCGCTCCATCTCATCGGCTACGCAGGCGGATTCGCTACGGGCAACTATGTCGGCGTCTGGCTCGAGGAACGGCTGGCGCTCGGGCTGAGCGTATTGCACGCAGTGACTCGCCTGGACAGCAAAGACGGGACCGCGGGCGAGAGCATGCTGTTGGCTGATAGGCTGCGGGATGCCGGCTATGCCGTCACCCACATCGAAGGCCAGGGGCGAGATGGCAACGTCGGACTACTGAAGATCGTGGTCCCGCGGCGACGGGTACATGCTGTGCACGAGCTACTCCGAGACTACGATCCAGATGTATTCGTAACCACCGAAGAGGTGCTGGCAACGCGAGGTGGCTACATGCAGCTGGCGGGGCGAAAGATGCCTGCGCTACGATTGCCTATTCATCTGTCTCTCCAGCGCTCATCCGCCGCCCTCAAGGCGCGAGGGCGGCGATCCTAGCCTCGGCCGCAGAGAACGCGCGCAGGTCAACGCTTCGGAATCTGGCGTCCCGCTGAAAACGCCTGTTGATTCAAGCTCAGGAGCTTCTCCGGGATGCGCGCTTTGAAAGTCTCGTCCCAAACCTCATCGGGGATGTCCAGTGAGCCGGCGAGTGTACCCAGCAGGACGACGTTGGCGGCGCGATGATTGCCGATCTCGATGGCTTTCTCGGTGGCCTTCACCGCCACCACGTCGAACCCTCTGCTTTCAAGAGATTCGATAGCATCGTCAGGGTAAGGTCGCGTGTCGCCGACGCGGATCGGCTCGACCGTGTGGTCGTTGACGATGATCGTTCCGCCCTTCCTCACGAAGTGGGCGTAACGCAGCGCCTCCAACTTCTCCAGTGCCAGCAGGAAATCGACGTCGCCGCGCCGGGCCATGGGCGAGTAGACTCGGTCGCCGAAGCGCACGTGACTGAACACCGCACCGCCGCGCTGGGCCACGCCGTGGAACTCGCCTTGCTTGACGTCGTGGCCGGCGGCGATGGCGGCCAGCGCCAACAGCTCCGAGGCGAGGATGGCGCCCTGCCCTCCCACGCCGGCGATCAGCACGTTGGTCACCGCCATCGTCTACACCTCCCCGGTCAGAACGATGGCATCCACGGGGCACAGCTGGGCGCACATCGAACAGCCCACGCATTCCCAGTCGCGGATGTACGGCAGGTCGTCTTCCCAGACCAGCGCCGGGCAGCCGGTCATGAAACAGTCTTCGCAGACGATGCAATCCTCGGGAACGACGGCGTAAGGTGTTTTTTCCCGCGCCTTCTCTTCCGGCAGCAGGTTGCAGTGTCGTTGCGCGATGACCACCGCGGGCCCGTCGTGGGCGAGCCCGGCAGTGATGGCTCGTTCGGTGGCCTCAAGGTCCCAGGGGTCGACGACTTCCACGTGCTGGACTCCCACGGCGCGGATCAGCGTCTCGTAGTCCACGGCCGGCGCCGGCGCACCTTTTAGCGTGTGACCGGTCCCGGGGTGCTCCTGGTGGCCGGTCATGCCGGTGGTTCCGTTGTCCAAGAGGATCGTGGTCGTGGGGACCTGGTTGTAGGCGGCGGACACCAAGCTGGAGAGACCCGAGTGCAAGAAGGTGGAGTCGCCGATGACCGCCACCACCTGCTTTTCGCCCGCCCGGGTGAAGCCCGAAGCGTTGCCGATGCTCGCGCCCATACAAAACGTGGTGTGCATGGCATCGAAGGGCGGCAGGCAGCCCAGGGTGTAGCAACCGATGTCGCCGGTCACCAGCACGCCCAGCTTCTTCAAAGTCGTGAACACGCCGCGATGTGCGCAGCCGGCGCACAGCACCGGCGGGCGCGGAAGGATGTTGAGCTCCTGAGCGAAGTCGGCCGGCACCGAATCGCCCTTCAGCCCCGCGGCCACCAGATCGGCGCTCAACTCGCCGATGTTGGTGAAGCGCTCTTTCCCGATGACGTTGGTGATGCCCATGCCGGCCAGCTCGCCTTCGATGAAGCCTTCGCTCTCCTCGACGACGAAAACCGTCTCGAAGCGAGCGCAGAACTCACGGAGCCGTGCCGCCGGCAGCGGGTAGATCATGCCCAGCTTGAACACCGAAGCCTCGGGCATCACCTCTTTGACGTATTGATAGGGGATGCCGTGGCTGACGATGCCAACGCTCGCGTCGCCGTCTTCGATGATGTTACCCTCGAACTCCTCGGCGAATTCCCGCAACCGCTCGAGCTTCGCCTCCAGCTCGGGGCGGCGAAAGCGCGCGTACACGGGAATCGCGTACTGACTCGCTTTGCGCGAGAACGGCTTGCGCGGCGCCTCGACGCGATCGCCCGGTTCGACGATGCCGCGCGTATGTGCGAGGCGAGTCGTCGTTCGGAACATGAGCGGCGTCTCGAAGCGCTCGCTCAACTCGAACGCCGTCTTGACCATCTCATAGGCTTCAGCGGCGTCGGCCGGCTCGAGCAGCGGCACCTTCGCGATCTTGGCGAAGTAGCGGCTGTCCTGCTCGTTCTGCGACGAGTACATGCCAGGGTCGTCGGCGACCAGCGCGACGAAGCCGGCGTTCGTCCCCGCGTAGGGGAAGACCATGAAGGGGTCGGCCGCCACGTTGAGTCCCACGTGCTTCATGGTGACCATCGTGCGCGCGCCGCCCAGCGCCGCGCCGACGCCTTCGTCGAAGGCCACCTTCTCGTTCGTGGACCAATGGGCATCGACCTCGTCGTACCCGGCCAGCCGCTCGAGCACCTCGGTGCTGGGAGTGCCCGGGTAGCCAGCGGCGAAGAGGACACCCGCTTCCCAGGCACCCCGGGCGATGGCTTCGTTACCCGACATCAATCGTTTCATAAAGTTCTCAATCGCTGGCTGACCGTACCGCCTTGAGTATCTCGTGCTCGGTGAGCAATCGTTCCGACTTCTTGGCCATGGCCATCACCGCCTCGACGACCTCAGGCGTGGTGGGCAGGTCGCGCGCGCGCAAGAAATACTGCACGTTCGATGCGCCGGACATGTGTCCCACCTCGATCTCCTGCTCGCGCCCTACCCAACTGGCAGGAACACCGGAATAAACGCGGTCGGCCAACCAGGCTTGACCCCTTCGCTGCGCCTTGATGACGGCGGCGGCGTGTACGCCGGTGGCCGTACGGAAAGCATCCCGGCCGACGATGGGCGTGTTCATGGGGATGGGCACACCCACGGCCTTCGATACGGTCTCCACGTACTCGGGCAAGGCGGTGAGATCGTCGTCGCGCCAGCCGAGAAGCTTGAGGTTGACCAGCAGTTGTTCCATGGGGGTGTTGCCGACGCGCTCACCGACGCCCAGCGCGGTTCCGTGGACGCGTGTGGCACCGGCCTCGATCGCGGCCAGCGTGTTGGCCACGTCGAGTCCGCGATCGCGGTGGCCATGCCAGTCGATGCCGACGGTGTCGGCCACGCCCAGCTCCTGAAGCAGGTTCCCGACCCAGGAAACCAGGTTACGCACGCCTCTGGGCACGGCGGCGCCGACGGTGTCACACAGACAGAGGCGCTTGGCACCCGCATCGATACCGGCGCTCAGCAGTTGCCGGAGGTCTTCGGGCTTGGCGCGGATAGTGTCCTCCGTGACGTACATGACCTCGAGGCCCTGGCCCACCGCGAAACTCACCGCCTCGGTGGTGAGCCGGAGGATGTGGTCCAGGTCCCACTCCTCGGCGTACTGTCGTATCGGGCTGCTGCCGATGAAGATGCAGGCCTCAATGGGCACTCCCGTCTTCTGCACCACGTCGGCGATGGGCTGGATGTCCACGGTCATCGTACGGGCGGCACAGTTGGCCTTGATCCTCAACTTGCCCTTGTCGATCTCGCGACACAGCGTCTCGACAGCCTCTTGCTGTCGCGGCCCGGCCCCCGGAAGCCCGATATCCGCGGTCTCGATGCCCAGACTATTCATCAAGTGGAGGATCTCGACTTTGACGTCCGTGGGCGGATCGATGACCGAGGGACTCTGCAGGCCATCTCGGAGTGTCTCGTCATCCAGCATGGCCACGAACGACTGCTGAGGATCTTCACCGCCCCGGTCGGCCCAGCTGTAGACGAGTCGGTTCTCGGAAGGAACGGTCACTATATCTCTCCCGTTGCGCGTTTACGCGTATAGATAATCTTGAACTGTAGCGCCGCCAACAGCCGGCAGTCGTCGCAGTCTTCGCCGACTTCATCGGCGCTGACCGGGTCGGCGACCACCTCGTATCCCAACTGCGAGTAGAGCTCTATCATCTCTGCCGCACGTCGCCCGTCGGCGATGAAGCGGCGTTCCCAGCCTTCGGCGATTCGCTGGGGATCGCCTTCGATCTGCGACTCGCTGAGGAAGCGCCGGGCTTCCTGTTCGACCAGTGGGCCCAACGACTGCGCCACCTTGCGCTGTCGTTCGTCGGTGCCCGGATCGTCAGCCGACATCGGACGCCACGCCTTCCTCCTCGAGCCTGCGCAACCGCCGGTGGCCGAGGATCGCCGCGCCTAAGGCCGAGGTAAACTGGACTAGGTCGCCGTCCGGGACGTTCACGTCCGACGCCAACTCCTCGCGGACCACGTCGATCATCCTCCGGAAACGGAGGATACCACCGATCAACGTGAACTCGGGCTCCATACGGACGCGCTTCATCAATTGAACCGAGCGACCCACCAGCGAGACGATGGCACCGTGCATGATGTCGGCGGGTGCCACGCCCTGGGACAGATGATTGATCACCTCCGACTCGGCAAAGACCGCGCAGACGCCGGAGATGGGGATGGCATCCTTCGACGTCTCGACGAGTGGTCCGATCTCCGCGGTCTCGTATCCCATGTAGCGGGCCGTCTTCTCCAGGAACGCGCCCGTGCCGGCGGCGCACTTGTCGTTAAGCCGGAACGACTTCACCTTCGCGCCCTCGCCCAAGCGGCTCGCCTTCATCGTCTGTCCGCCGACGTCCAGGATAGTCCGGGTCTCGGGGAAGAAGAACGTCGCACCGCGAGCGGCGGCGGTGAGGTCGGTCACCTGCACGTCGCTGATCTCGGCCTGGTGGCGGCCGAAGCCCGTCGCCACGACGTAGCGCACGTCGTCCCTCGCTATCCCGGCATCGGCCACCGCCGTACCGAAGGCCCGCTCCGCGACCTCGGTCAGCTTGAACCCCGTCGGCTCCATGGCCCGGCCGACGATCTCGTTTTCGGCACTCAGGACGACCGCCTTGGTGTACGTCGAGCCAATGTCGATTCCGCCCGTATAGATCATGTCGTCTTGCCCCGTCCGCTCTTCGCCGGTGCCCGGCTGGCTAGTATGCGGTCCAGCGCGAACAGCGCGGCACCCAACGCGCCCATGAAGTGCGAATCCTCGCTGACGTTCACCTTCAGCCCCAGCCGGGCGTTCAGCGTCTCGACCATCGCCAGGTTACGGGCCACACCGCCGGTGAACGTCACTTCTTCATCGATCCCGACCCGTCGTAACAGGCCGGCGGAACGCGCGGCGATGGACTGGTGAACGCCGAGCAGGATGTCCTCGATCTTCTTTCCCTTCCCCAGCCAGGAGAGAACTTCGGACTCGGCGAATACGGTGCACGTCGTACTGATCTTCACCGCCCGTTCGCCACGCAGCGCGGTCGGGCCCAGCTCATCCAGCGGGATGTCCAGGGCGCTCGATGCAGCTCCCAGGAAACGCCCCGTGCCGGCGGCACACTTGTCGTTCATGCAGAAGTCAACGATCTCACCGGTGGGCGAGACACGTATGGCCTTGGTGTCTTGTCCACCCATATCGACGACCGTTCGCGTCTCGGGGAACATGTGGACCGCGCCACGGCCGTGGCAGCTGATCTCCGTGACCTGCGCGTTGCCGAAGGTCACCTTATAGCGGCCGTAGCCGGTCCCCACGACATATTCCACCTCTTCTTCACGCAGGTCGCCGCCGTGCAAAGCTTCTTCGAACGCCTTCTCGGCGGCACGCACCACGTTCGCACCCGTCTCGGTCAGGCAGCGGCTGACGATCTTCCTGTCCTCGTCGATGACTACCGCCTTGGTTTGGGTGGACCCCACGTCCACGCCGGCTGCATACGCCATGAGTGCCCTTTCGCCTTGTTGCTACGCGGTTTCCGCCGCCGCGCGATCCTTGCGCGCGGCCAATCCTTCAAAGAACGCGTCAACTCGATTCTTCAACTGCGCCTCCGATACGACGCGGCGATCCATCATGTCGCTTTCGATGAACAGGCTGGGGATATCACGTTCGTTCATCAGTTCACGACGATTGTCCGCCAGCCCGGTCGAAACGGTTCGACAGCTCTTGATCGGGTGATAGACCACGCCGTCGGCCTCGTATTGCTCGATCATCTGAATCAAGATGTTGGTTTGATAGAACATGCTGTCCATGGCATCGCGCACGCTGATGAGCAGGCCTTCCGCCAGACTGTCGAGAGGATTGCCCAGGTCGTATTCGTATCCCGCGTTCGCGCCGCCGGAAGCAAACCACAGATACGTCGAGTTGACGAAGGTGCCGCCCAACTCGGTGAACAGCTCCGTGAAGCGCCGGAAGATGGGGTAGCACGGCACGCCCACGAAAAGCAGCCGGTACTGCTCGTCCGTCAAAGTGCCGATCCCGCGCTCTCGCTTGTACTCCAACTCCTCCACCAGCTCGGTGAAGTACTTGGCGCCGACAGCAGACCCTCTAAGTCCATTCGCTACACCAAGATAGATCGTGCCATCTGACAGAGCGTTGAACAGCGAGGGACGCGCCTGATTGAGCTCCAGCACGCGCTTCCAGCCGCGGCTCATCGTGTTGGCGTGCCCCATGGTCTCACGCAGCCGATCGATGTCGAACTTGATCCCGCTGACCTTCTCGCAGACAACGATCAGTTCCCGAATCTGGGCGGCTACGTATCGGCGATCGTTCTCGAAATCGGGGTCGCCCGGCCAGGTCTGAGTCCCCGCCGCTCGGGTCCCCGGCACGTCGAGTACGAAAGTGGGCACGTCGTACATACGCTCCCAGATCTCCGCCCACTTGATGTAGGTGTTACAGGCGTTGGTATAGACGGCGATGCTCGGCTTGGGTATGCGCCCCATGGGTAGCTCGCCACCGCGCAGCTGGGTGGCGACATCGGCCTTCACATAGCCGCAGATGTCCGGCGAGTATCCGTAGTCCTCCGCTTCGTCGAGGTACTCATGGGCTACGCGCCGTACTGCCGTTTGCAGCGAGTTGATCTCCGGGAAAACGATGGGAAAATCGAACACGCGCAGCAGTTCCGTCAGGCTGCCCATGACAAATACGTAGGCCGCGCGTCGGTCCTGCTCCGCCGCCTGGGTGAGCTCCTCGAACCAGGTGCGGAACAGACCGGCACCCTCTTTGTTGCCCCGCCCTACGATCATCTCGCCGGATACGTCGTTCATCGCTCCACCGCTTTTCTCAATCGAACAGAAGATTTTCGACGAACGTTTCCAGCTGGATCTCCAGATGATCGAAGCTGGTCATGTTCTCTTCGAATTCGCTTACGAAGTAGGGAATGTTCGCCTCGTCCAGGGCCCGCGTATAAGCGACCTGCTCCTCGAGGCCCGGTTCGCACATCTTGGCCGCCGTAACGATAGCGGCCTGAGCCCCCGAATCCTCGATGCGCTTCAGCAGCATCTTCTCCTTGGGCTTTCGCAGATCGTGCTGCACGGGGCTATACGACGACGTCTCCAGATAGGCCTGCGCCAGGTTGAGAAGCGGGTCACCGTCGGTGGGCACATCCTCCAAGATCCAGCGGAGCCCGATCATGAGATCATCGTCTACCACATAGCACGAGCGTCCTATGGCCCGGATCAGATCGAGGGGCGGCTGCTCGCAGAAACCGCCCTCGAAGACCACACGAATTCTGTCCTGGCGCTTCGCTTCCCGCACTTCGATGAGTGGCAGCACCGCCTTCAAGAGCTCGTTGTGCTCTTCACGCTGGATGAGGCCACCAACGGCCGTCAGGACGTAGACGTCGGCTGCCGAGACCAGCCACGGCGCATCGCGCTTGATCGCGTACAGATCCCTCAGCAGCGCGCGGTTCTCATTGAAGACGCTGAGCGATGCCCGCAGATCGTCGTCGCCGATCTCACGGCCGGCGATCGTCTCGACGGCTCGCTTCAGCCTGCCGTACTCGTCGCGCAAATAGGTCGCCGCGTGGTTCGAGTTGGCGTTCTGGGGCAGGTAGAGAATTTGGCAAGGATAGGAGTAGTTCCGCCCCCAGACGGCCGCCAGGTTGCGCGCCGCATCGCAGATGGGATGAGTCACGAACATCTCGAGCTCGATACGTCCGCTCAGCACGAGCTCCAGCGATGTCTTCAGGATCGAGCAGAGATAGGAACCGAAGCGCGAATCGGCCTGCGTCGGATCTACCGGGGCGCCGCGGACTTTGAACGGCAACATCCCGGCGGCGTGCACGATCTCCTCGGGAAAGTAGACCTGGAAGTGACCGACGACCTTACCGCCAGCCTCACGCCAGCGGCGCACGGTCGGGAAATCGGTGTCCTCCACCATCTCCCGGCACCAGTAGAGTATCTCCTCCAGCGGCTGGCCCTGCCACTCCGGAAACAACTTCTCAGAATAGGTCGTCAAGCTCGTCTCCTTCCCCGGTCGGCATAGAGCCGTGCCGACGCACGTACTCCTGGATTAGCTCGCTCTCTCTCTTCGAGTACATCGGGTCCTCCTCGAAAAGGAAGAACCTGGCCTTCTCCGACGTCGACACAATCTTCGATAAGGCGCTCCTCAAGTTCGGCACGCCGGCTATGGCGAACACGACCTTCCCGTCGTCCAGCAACTGATACACTCCCGCCGACTCCGGAACCGCTGCCACGCTCTCCTTCGTCAACGCCAGCCAGGGTTCAGGCGGAGCCGGAACCGACTGGACGAGCAGCCTGAGGTCGCAACCTAGGCAGCGTTCGGCCTCGCGCATAGCCGCAGCCCGAGGGTATCCCGTCTCCACAACGCCGAAGCCGCCGAGGGCCTCGCTGACCGAGAGGCGCGGCATGGGCGTCCTGGCCAGACCATAGAAGCCTTGTCCCACATTCGGGCTGAGATCGGGCTCAGTCTCATCGAGCAACGGAAAATAGATGTCGCCATCCCCGCCCAGGTAGCGGTCGATCCCCGACGCGGCCCGCCGGCCCTGCGCGATGGCTTCGATCACTGACGCCGGGCCCGATACCACGTCGCCTCCTGCGAAGACGCCGTCCCTCGACGTCTGCATCGAATCCGCGCTCACCTCGAGGTTGCCTCCCTGAGTCATCGTGCCGGCAGTGCCTGCGAGGAAAGCCAGAGCCGGTTGCTGACCTATGGCGACCAGCACGCGGTCGGCCTCTTGAGAGACCTCGGTGTTCTCATCGAACCTGGGCGCAAGTCTACCGTCATCGTCGAGGACCGAGACACACTTGTGGAAATCGACACGTTCGACTCGCGCCTCACCCGCGATGAGCGCCGGGCCCCAGCCGGTCCGGACGATCACCCCTTCCCGCTCGGCTTCCGCGACCTCCCGGGCGTGCGCCGGCATCTCGTCACGTCTCTCGAGGCAGTAGAGGTAGACCTTATCAGCGCCGAGACGCAGGGCCGTGCGGGCGACATCGACCGCCACATCGCCCCCGCCGATGACGACGGCGGTCTCACCGGCGAGACGCAGCTCGACCGGACTGCCATCCGCGGCGAGGCGCTTCAGCACATCGAGTCCGATCTCGACCCCGGGAAGATCGGCGCCCCGGCAGCGAAGTGGCTTGGCGCCGCGCGCGCCCGCGGCGATGAAGAGAGCGTCGTGGTCGCCGCGGATCTCCTCGAGTTGGACGTCCTTCCCGACTTCCACGCCCATCCTGAGCTCGATCCCCAGCTCGACGATCTCACGAACGTCCGCCTCGAGCGCGGCGGACGAAAGCCGGTAGCGAGGGATGCCGTCGCGCAGCCAACCGCCGGGCGCGGGCTGCGAGTCGAAGAGCACGACGTCGTGCCCCTTGAGCCTCAGGAACCAGGCGGCCGTGAGTCCGGCGGGCCCGGCTCCGATGATCCCGACGCTCTTGCCGCTGGAGCGAAGCGGCTTGAGCCGTGACTTCCATAGAGTATCAGCCGCATGATCCAGCGCGGCACGCTTGAGCGCGCAAATCGCGATCGGGTGGGAGAGCTCCCCGCGCAGACACCCTTCCTCGCAGGGATGGAAGCACACCTGCCCCAGGACCCTGGGAAGCGGTGCCACCTCGCGGACGACGGCCTCCGCCCGCGCGAACGCGCCTCGTCTTATCTCGCGTAGATAGCGAGGCACGTCCATTCCGGCCGGACAACCCGCTACGCAGTGCGTGAGCCGTTCTCCCTGCGGTCTGGGATCCTCGATCTCGAGCCGCAGGGCACCTGTGGGGCACACCTCGACGCAGCTCAGGCAGAAGATGCAGCCCGATTCCCAAAGGGTCGGCGCCTTAGTGCCGACCACAGGCTCACCGCGTTCATCGAGCACGAAGCCGAGGGCGTCGACCTTCCTCACCTCGCGACACATGCGAACGCAGCGCAGGCAACCGATGCAGAGATTGTGGTCCCTGAGAAAGAGCGGCTCGTCCTCTATATACGGTAGGCCTGCCGGATGGTAACGCGGCGTGTCATCGGGGATGCCGACGTACTCCGCGACCCTGCGAAGCTCGCAGTCGTGGAAGATGGGGCAACAACGCTCTTCCTTGGCCACGTTGGTCGAACACGGCTCGAGCGCACAGCCGGCTCTCTGCGCACATTGCACACAGGCATGCGGATGCGCGGCGAAGATCCTGGCGAGCGCTCCGCGGCGTCGGGATTCGATTTCGCGGGTCGAGGTGACCACCTCCGCGCCGTCTTCCACACGCGTGACGCAGGCCCGGGTCGGTCCGGCCTCCCCTTCGAGCTGAACGAGACACAAGGTGCAGCCCTGGTAGCCGCCATTCGTGCCAGAATTCCCTCCGGCGTCAGCGGCGCCGCGTCGCGAGACGGGACCCTGAAACACCTCTTCCCAAAGCTCGAGTTTCCCCGGGTCGATCGACGGTAGGTCGGGATGGGCACAGAGCCGCGGAATGTAGATCCCGGCGGAATCGGCCGCTTCCAGGATGGTGTGGCCGTCCCGGGCTTCGATCTCGATTCCGTCGATGGTCAGCTTGGGCATCACCACGAATGCGTGATTGCGCCTGGAGCGCATGCGGTGACGCAAGGAAGATCTGGACGTTCGCGGTCGGGCTTACACGGGGCGCAGGAATACTTGATTCTCTGTCGGTGCTCCTCGACGACGGCGGCCACCATGTCGTCGTAGTCGTCGGTGATGATCTCGAACACTCCTTCAGGACAAGCCGTGACACACCCCCGGTCCTCGCAACGGATGCACCCGTCGGTGTCGATGATGATGAAGAAGTCACCGGCGCCGTCTTTGTATCCGTAGTGCGCTTTCACCTCGGCCTCCTCCCTCAGAGCCACGCTCTGCTCAGGCTGCGCTGAGCTTCTTTTTCAGCAAGTTCTGCGCGAAAAGAGCACCGCCCAGCGCCCCGGCGATCTGCGTGTCTATCTTGGAGGGCAACGCTTTGAATCCGGTCTCGTGTTCCAGCCGGCTGACGACACCCACGTTCTTGGCGATGCCGCCCGTGATGGCGAACTCCTTTTCGATACCGACTTGCTCCAGCAGCGTCACTACCCGGTGAGCCATAGCGGAGCAGTACGCGGCCAGGACTTTGCTCTTGGGCCAACCCTCGCGCAGCAGAGCCGTGGCTTCGGACTTGGCGAAGACCACGCAGGTGCACGACACCGGCGGTGGCTCCTCCTCGACCTGCAGCGACAGCTCGCCGACCTCTTCGATGGGAATCGCCAACAGGTCGGCGAAGACCTCCATGCCCCGCCCGGTACCGGCGGCACACTTGTCGTTCATCACGAAGGCGCTGACCTTCCCCCTCTCGTCGCAGCGAATCACCTTGCAGTCCTGGCCACCCATATCCAGAACGGTCCTCACGCTGGGACCATACATGAAGTTGGCTCCGCGCGCGTGGCAAGCTATCTCGGTGATGGCTTTGTTCGAGAACGGGACGTTGACCCGCCCGTAACCCGTCCCCACCACGAACCCGATGTCGTCCAGCGTCAGGCCCGTACCTTCCAAAGCCCAGTCCAGCGCCTTCCGGGCACTCTCGGGGCTGTCCGAGCCCGTGCGCTGGCTGGAAAAGGCGTAGAGCTCGCCATCGACTACGATGACGGCCTGTGAGGAAACGGAGCCTACGTCCACGCCACCCGTGATGAGCTCGCCGTCGCGCCAGTCCTTGTCCTCGTCGTGCCAGCGGTACTCCTTCCAGCGCCAGTACTCAGCCATTGGATCGTTCCCTCATTAGATCGTTCCGTCCTGTCGGAAAAGCTCAGACCTCAGCCGCGGCCAGCGCAGCCCCGTAAGCCCCTATGTACTCGGGGTCATCCGGTACGAGGACCTCGCACTCCAGAGCCCTCTGTAGTGAATCGACGAAGCCGATGTTGTGGGCCAATCCGCCGATGAGAACCACATCGGGCTTGAAACCCACTTTTCGAGCCAGTGAGACGATTCGACTCGCGATGGCATCGTGCACGGCCCGGGCGATGTCCTCCTTGGCCGTCTTGGCATGAAGCAGCGAGACAACCTCGGACTCGGCGAAGACGGCACACTGCGCGTTCATAGGTATCGCGTTCTTCGAGTTGAGCGACATCGCGCCAAGCGCCTTTATATCGACCTCCAGAGCGCGGCTCATGGCTTCGGTGAACGCCCCCGCCCCCGCAGCGCACTTCTCGTTGAGTGCGAAATCCACTACCTTGCCTTGCTCGTTGCAGCGGATGGCCCTTCCTTCTTCCGCACCCACGTCGATTACTGTGCGGGCCGCCGGGAAGAGCCTGTGAACGCCTCGCGCGTCGCTGGCCACCTCCGAGACATCGGCCCCCGAATGCGGCGCATAGCCACGCCCGGCGCCGGTAGCGACCACGCGCTCCACCTCATCGACCGTGATCCCGGCTTCGGACACGGCCGCTGCGTAGGCTTCCTCCGCAGCCTCCCGGCTCTCGAACCCGGCCAGCGTCACCGCCCGGCCGATGATTTCGCCGTCTCGCAAGACCACCACCTTGATGGTCTTGGCACCCATGTCGATTCCCGCAGTTATCATGTGCAACTCCAGCCCGATCCCACGTCGAGGGGGATCACTGTCGACTCAGTTCTGCTTGAAACCCAGCGTCTCCATGAAGGTGTCGATGCGCGTCTTCGTTCTCGCGAGGTCGAATTCGCGCTCGTCCCCCATGTTTCCTTCGAAAGTCATCACCGGGTATCCGGCCTCAAGCAGGCCCAGGCGATTCTCGGCGATTCCCAAACTCAGACCTTCGCAGCCGCGGTTGTAGTGGAGCATCACTCCATCCAGCGACCATTCCTTCGCGATGCGCACCATCATCTCCGTCTTCAGGTGCGGCGAATAGAAGTGCTGCCACTCGGGCTTGTGGAGATTCCACTCGGCGAGTACTCGCAGTGCCCGGTCGCGGTCCGTGATCTCGACTCCCGCCTGCTGCGGTGTCGTGCGCGGCCCCCAGCTGCCATCGGACTTGTCCTCCCACATGCCGATCAGCCCGAAGGTGTACAGGGATCCCACCGAGATCGCACCGTAGCTTTCCAGATAGCGAAACAGGCCCAGAAAACCCCAGGGCGGCTGTGTGTCGGACATCAGCCGGCAGCGCTCGTTGGGTATGGCTGCGATCTGATTCTCCACTCTGTCCTTCACCTCGTCGCGCAGCTCCTCGTAGAAGTCCGCCACGACCTTGCTGTGCTTCATCAGCGTGCCGAGGACGTAAAGCGAGAACATCGTCTTCTCTTCGAGCGGCGCAGGAACGGCTTTGTTGAGGTCGCAAACTTCAGCCCACAGCGACGTCGACCTGCACTCGTTGTGGACCGCTTCGATCAGCTTCCCATCATCGTAGGTTCGACCCGTGGCCCTCTCCAACCATTCGATACCGTCGTGCATCTGGCCGACGAGGTAGTCCAGCTTGTTGTCGTTGATCTCACCGGCGGGTCCCACGGCCACGTCGATGCAGTAGTGCGGGATGCCTGGCTCGTGGTCGCATACGACCTGGTACCACTTGGCGTGGCTGCAACAGATGTGGTCCTGCCAGATGAAGTCCGGCTTGGGGAACGGACCGCCCCCCAGGTACTCATCCAGGATCACCGAGCCCCAGTAGTTTCGCATGTAGGAGCAGAGGTCGCGCGCGTAGCCCGCTCGCTCAGCCGCTTCCAGGCACCTGATGGAGAAATCCTTATCGGCGGCGATGGACGCCGCGTACGGCTCGCTGGTGAGACTGAAGACGTCATCACCAAGCCCGCTAGGTATCGCTCCGAAGGTCCACGCTCCACCCGCCCACCTGATGCCACCCTGCTCGTGCGCCGTCGCGTAATCCTGGTAGTACTTCCGCCTTATCTCCTTCGCCTTACCCCAGCACTGCAGCGGTCTGGTCTCGTACACCTGTTTAGTGGCCATTCTTCCCTTCCCGCTAGTCGAAGAGATCTTCCTCGCCGAGCATCTCGAGGAATGCCTCTACTCTCACCTTGAACTGCCCGATCGGCACGGTGACGTCAAACTCGAGGAAGAGCGTCTTGATGCCGTTCTCCTCCAGTGCCTTCCGCACGGCCGGCGTGTCGATCTCGTGCGGGTCGCAGAACTTCTGCTGCATCACTATGGCCCCACTGACGTTCCACGCCTCGGCGAGCTCGAGGATGTGCCCGATCCTCTTCCGATCCACCCAGTCCTTCGTGGGACACGGGACGCGATCGACGTAACGCGCTGCGATCGCCTCCAGGCGGTTCTCCCGCGGCTCGACTTCGTTCCAGAAGTAGCGCGTCCCGGTACAGTGTTCGTCCACGACGAACGTCGCCCCGCACGACTCCACCATGTTCATGAACTCGGTGTCGTCGTCCTCGCTGCCGATGATCATCAGGCGGACACCCGTGTCCCGACCGTTTGTCCGGCTGGGAAGCTCACCCAGAATCCGCTTCAACTCTCGATTGTGCTCTTCTTTATCGGTCATCTGAGCGGCGATCACCATCTCCATCGCCTCCTCACCGGTGAGCGGCGGGTCGGCCGCCTTCCGCAAATCGTAGATTGCGCGAAGCAGGCGCCGGTTCTCGTTGTATACCTCGATCGCCCGGTCGAGGTCATCATCGGTGAGGGTCGCTCCGGTCCAGTCTTCGACCGCTGCCTTGAATTGCACCAACTCCTCGGTCAAATACGGCAACGCACGGGGACTCTGAACGTTGTGCGGCATGCAGAGGTAGTAGTCAAATTCCCTCGGCCTGTGCTTCTGCCAGGAGGTGTACGCCTGCCGGATGTGCAGACACGACTGGGCGATCATTATCCCGTCGAGATAGTCGTACCGTCCCTTGAGGCCCTGGGCGAGGCAGTCACGGCAGAACGGGCAGTACATGCCGAAGATGTGAGGCTCGGTCACGTCCTGAGGCTCGTGGCTACCGAGTATGCGTACCGGTAGAACTCCCGCCGCGTGGAGGATTTCCTCGGGTACGTAGGTACAGAAGTAGCCGAGGACCTTGCCACCAGTACGTTCTTTCCAAGCCTTGGCGTACTCGTGGCGGTTCGTCTCCCAATCCCGAAGTGTATCGAACATCCGAGACTCTCCTTGCGATACCGAACTGATCACTCGTGGCTCCACGTAGGCGAACGTTTTTCCAGGAACGCCTGCAATCCTTCCACGGCGTCCTTCGTGGACATCAGGTCCTCGACGTAGACCCTGCCGGCCTCGTTCAACGCTTCGTTGACCCGACTCCCGCTGCCGGCCCGCAAAGCACGTTTCGTCTGTCGCAGTGCCGCGGCGCTGTGCTTCGCCATCTGGCCGGCGACTTCGAGGGCCTTGGACTCCACCTCGTCATCTACCACCACGTACCTCACGAGGCCCGCCGCCGCTGCCTCAGCGGCGCCGATTGCTTCTCCCGTCAGCACCAGCTCCGCCGCCAGGCCTGGATCGCACAGCACCGGCAACAGGGCGCAGGCGGCGGGCGGGAGCACGCCCAGTACGATCTCGGGCTGCCCGAACAGCGCCCCTTCGCCGGCGATCACAATGTCCGCCGCCTGCACGACCTCGAACCCGCCACCCAGGCAACGGCCCCGCACCGCGGCGATCACGGGAAGCGGGAAGTTGTAGATCGCGGCGATCGTATCGATGAACTCGGGGATCAGCTCCTCATGCTCCGGCGGCATGTGCTCGCCGACGTCGGCCCCTACGGAGAAGTGTTTGCCCTCCGCCTGCAGGATCAGCACGCGCAGCGACTTCTCCGACTGCAACTCGGCAAGCTTCTCCCTTATCTCACCCATCACGGCCCGCGTCAGGATGTTGAGCGGCGGGTGGTTCAGGATGAGCCGTCCGATCCCGGTGTCGTTGTCGAAAACGCTCTCAACGCTCATACTTTCGCCCAGGTTGTGCCCGGTTGTTCCAGGCTGTAGTAGACCTTGATGTCCTCCAACTCTTCGAAGATCTGTGGGACGACCTGGACAGCCATTCCTATTTCGATGTCCGCCTCGGCGATGCTCTCACCGAACCAGGCGACGGCTTTGCCGCCCTCATCGAGATCGACCACACCGACGATATAGGGTGCGACATCCTCGAACCCGGTGGGAGCCGCCACGATCTTGGTGAACGTGTGCACCGTGCCCTTGCCGCTCAGCTCGAAGAACTCGAAGTCTCCGCTCATGCACCGCTCGCAGTCGGCCCTGGGTGGGAACGACTGCGCGCCGCAACTCGTACAGCGTGAGCCCATGAGATGGCCGTCCTTCAGGTACTGGGCGAAGTCCGACACTTTGGTGTACGGAGTGTAGTTGACCTTGCCGAACCACTTGAACATGTCTCAGTCCCTCTTCAGTACCTGGACGAAGCAGTATTGCCCGATCCCGCCGACGTTGTGTGTGAGGCCGATGTCGGCGTCGGGGACCTGACGCTCCCCCGCCTCGCCGCGCAGCTGTTTGACGATCTCGTACGTCATCGACACGCCGGTGGCGCCGATGGGATGGCCCTTGGCTTTCAAGCCGCCGTCCACGTTGACGGCCACCTTGCCACCGATATAGGTCTGATGGTCGGCCACGAACGGTCCGCCCTCTCCCTTCTTGCAGAAGCCGAGATCCTCGTAGGCCATGATCTCGGCGATGGTAAAGCAGTCGTGCACGTCCGCCACCTTCACATCGTCCGCCGACACACCCGCCATCTCGTAAGCGATGGCGCCCGCCTTTTCCGCGCTGGGCAAGCCCACCAGACTGGGCCGCCTCAAGACCGACATGCTGGCCGTAGCGCAGGCCATGCCATCCAGCCAGACCGGGGCCTTGGACATCTCTTTGGCTCGCCCCTCGCTGGCGAGTATCACGCACGCGGCACCATCCGCGTTGGCGCAGCAGTCGTAGACCTGGAAGGGTGTGGCTACCTCTTCCGATGCCATGGCCTTCTCCGCAGTGATCTCTTTCCTGAACAGCGCGTAAGGATTCATCGCGCCGTAGTGATGGTTCTTGATCGCCACCTCGAGCACCTGTGCACGCGTCGTTCCGAACTCGTGCATGTGCCGTTTGGCAAACATGGCGTAGTACGCCGGGAAAGTCGTTCCGAAGCCGGACTCCCACTGCACCTCCCCCACCCGACCCATCAGGGCGAGTATCTCCGGGGTGGAGAGCTCGGTCATCTTCTGGCAGCCGATCACCGCCACCACGTCGTGAAGGCCTGCCTTGATGGACATCCAGGCCGTGCGCATCGCTGCGCTTCCCGACGCGCACGCCACCTCCGTCAACCAGGTGGGCTTCGGGACCAGGCCCAGGTACTCCTGGACCACCCCGGCCAGCGACCTCTGCTTGTGATACTCCGGAACAGAGCCGATCACGGAGGCGTCGATAGCATCCCGGTCGATCGCCGCATCTCGGAGCGCGTCCCTGAACGCCTCGAAGGCCAGCTCCTGCACGGTGGCGTCGCTGCGACGTCCGAAGACGCCGTGTCCTACTCCGATGATTCCAACTCTAGTCATAGCCGCACCGCCCTACATGTATTGTCCGCCATCGATTTTGATCACTTCGCCCGTGATGTGACGCGACCTGTCCGAACAGAGGAAAGCCACCAGGTCAGCGCATTCTTCAGAGGTCGCGAACCGGCCGAGCGCCGTTTCATCCATCGCTTTCGTGAGGAACTCGGGCGGTATGTTCTCGGCCATCTCGGTCATCACCATGCCGGGTGCCACGACGTTCACGTTCACGTTGAACTTGCCCAGTTCCCGGGCCAGCGACTTGCTCATCGCGATCTCGCCGCCCTTCGAGGCCGAGTAGTTTACCTGGGCGAACTTGCCCCTCATGCCGTTTATCGAGGAGATATTCACGATCTTGCCGCCCTTTTGATCCTTGAAGACGATGGCGGCGGCCTTGTTATAGTTGAAGTAGCCCTTGAGGTTGACGTTGATGACCGTGTCGAACTGTTCTTCGGTCATCTTCCAGATCACTCCGTCCCAGTTGATGCCGGCGTTGCAGACCATGATGTCCAGGCGACCGAATTCCTTCACGACCGTCTGCACCATGTTCTCGGCATCCTGATAGCTGGCGACGTCGGCCTTGATCGCCAGTCCGCGCCGGCCCATCGCCTCAACCTGGCGGACTACCTCCTTCGCTTCGGCGTCGTGGCGACGGTAGTTGATGGCTACATTGCAGCCTTCGCGCGCCAGCGTCAGGGCGATGGCCGAGCCGATGCCCAGGCTACCACCCGTGACGATGGCGTTCTTACCCTCTAGTCCTAAGTCCATGTCTCCCGCTCCCAGCCGCTAGCGATACTGCGGCGAAATCGCGCGAATCAGATCGTCATCCCACGGATGGCCTTCGGCGAGCATCTGCCGCAGCTTGATGAAGTCGACTTCACGATTGCCCTTCGGCCCCTCGTTGAACGCCCGGAAGCCCGCCTTGGCTTCCGTCATCATGTTGAGGGCCAGCCATTCGCGGTTCGTCACGTTCGTGTTGTCCCAGTGCCACTGCTTGTGCTTCCGCAGACCATTCACAGTTTTCGACACGCAGTCGGGCATCAGCATCAGGACCTTCGTACACAGCACCTCAACCGCCGAGTCCAGTTTGCTGAGGTCGGTCTCCGCCGCGGCCAGCACCCCCTTGGCCGCCGCCTTCTCGTCACCGCCCTTGAAATCGCCGTACACGATATTGCCGAACTCGTCCAGGAAGCGGTCGGTGATCACCATCGGGTTGGGTACCCATTTCCCGTCTACCTTGAGGACGGGTACGATCTCATTGATCAAACCGATAAGCAGAGCTTTGTGAGCACTCCACATCTCGCAGAGGATGCCGCTCTCCATCGCCCTCGAGAAACCGACATAGAGTGGCAGAAAGTCCGTGGACCCGCCATCGGGCGCAGACCCGTGCTTCGGGCCGGCCTGGCCGAAACGGGCCGTGTCCGCCGAGATCGTGAAGTCGCAGGCCATGCCGATCTCCTGGCCGCCGGCGATCCGCATCCCGTTCACGCGATTGATGACCGGCTTGTCGCACCGCAGGATCGAATCGATCATGTCGTTGAACAGCCGCATGTACTGCTTGTATTCTTGAGGGTTGCCGGCGTAGTACTCCGCATACTCCTTGGTGTTGCCACCCGTGCAGAACGCTTTGTCCCCGACCGCCGTGAACACGCAGCAGACGACGCTGCGATCCATGCTCGCCTGGCGGAACGCGAGGATCACTTCCTTGACCGCATCTGTGGTGTAGCTGTTGAACTGGTTCGGGTTGTTGAGCCAGATCCAGGCGTTGAACAAGCCTTCCACCGGCTGCCCCGCCGGGTCCAGAGCCGGTCGAAGCTCGTAGATGATTTCCTTAAATTCGACGTCTGGAACGAGAGTGTGACTATTCAACATGGCGCGTTCCTCCCTGCCTACGCCCAGTCCGGTACCAGAATGGCGCGTTTTGCGATTTCGTGATCGGCCACCTGTTGCATGACGGCCGGTCCTTTACTCATGGGATAGGTCTGGATGAAGGGCTTGAGCGTGATCTTCCCGTCGGTGACCAGTTTCAGCGCTTCTGGGTAAAGTTCGGGCTTGCAGCCCCACGTGCCCTGGACCGTCGCATCGAAGGCCATGAGGTTGCTGAGGCGGTACTCTCCTTTGGCCAACGTGAAACCGACGACCAGCAGCGTCGAAGCATAGGTCAGTAAGCCGTACGCAGTCTGTTGCCCACCTGGATGTCCCGAACACTCGAAGATCTTCGTGCTATGAGGGCTGCAGCCCCACTCCCTGGCCTGCGAGCCGATCTGTTTCTTCAGCGACTTGAAATCGGTCTCGGCCGAGTTGACCGTCAGGCTGGCTCCGTGATCCGCCACGGCGTCGAGCTTACTCTGGTCCACGTCGATGGCTACGACGTGGGCACCGAACGCCGCCGCCACCTGCACGCAGTAGGTGCCCACACCGCCGACGCCGACCACCACGGCCAGATCTCCGGGACGCAAGCCGGCGCGCACGATGGCTTGATAGGGCGTGGTCACCGCGTCGGCGATCACCGACAGTTCCGGAAGCTCATAGCCGTCCGCATCATCCACCGGACAGAGTCCACGGCCCGGCGTGACGATGAACTCCGCGAAGCCACCTTCGATGTCGTTCCCCGGCATCAACTGGCTCCGGCAGATATTGCCGCGTCCCTCCGCACACAAGTCGCACGCGCCGCACGGGATCACAGCCGGGACGATAACCTCCTTGCCCACTAAGTGCCCGTATTGCGAACCGGACTCGACCACCGTGCCGCTGACCTCGTGGCCTAGCGTCAACGGCAACCCCTTCTTAGTAGGGACCCCATCCTTCCAGAACCCGATGTCCGTGTGACACACACCACAGCCGGCCACCTGCACCAAAACCTCATCCTCGGCGGGCTTCGGCCTCAGGACGTCTTGGATGACCAGGGGTGCGTCGACTTCAATGAGCTTTACCGCTTTCATGATTCACCCCGCAAACGTGATATGGATTGTTGTGGTCTCAGACCGCCCACGAGATAGTCGGCGAACTGCGACCCGAGCTCCGGTGCGTGGATCGCGCCTTCGGGCTGGTACCACCTGGCGATCCAGTTTATCGCGCCCAAGATGGCGAATACCGCGATCTTGGGATCCACCTCCCGGAACTCACCGTCCTTCGTGCCCTGCACGATCAGATCACGAAGCGCCCGCTCGTAGTTGTCACGCGCGGCAATGATTTCGGCGCGTCGATCCGGAGAAAGCGCAGGCACCTCGAAAGCCAACGGAGAACCCTCCAACTCCTCCGTCATGATTCGTACGTGTTCACGTATCAAGTAGGCGAGTTGCTCGCTTGCCTTGTCACAGCAGGCATGCGCCTCCTCGATCATACGGTTGATCTCGGCCAGCGACTCGCGATGACATTCGTAGAGGATCGATTCCTTGTCGGGGAAATAATGGTAGAGCGCCGTCTTCCTCACGCCCAGCCGCTCGGCGATGTCGTCCAGCGTCGTCGTGTGGTAACCGTTCTCACGGAAGGCTATGAGGGCGGCGTGAAGGATCTCTGCCCGGCGCCGACGTCGCTTCTCGCGAACGTGAGGTGACGAATTCGTTGGCGCACGGCTATCTGGCATAGGCCAACCCCGGAGGCAAAGATTTGAACTATGGTTAGAATTTTGAACCTTGAGTAAGCCCTTGTCAAGCGGCGCCCGAAAGCCACGCATCGCGCCTAAAACACCTCTCTCCTCTGGGCTCAACGGCTGGCGTCAGCGGGCCGACTCGGGTAGTATTCGCAGCGATGAAAAGCTCAGGTGACAAAGGTAACGGGCCCAAAGCGCCGACGATCCCGAAAGCCAGTCGTGGGGTTTTTTCGGATTTCTGGCACTTCATGGCCCACAAGCCGGCGATCCCCACGCTGATCCAGTTCGCGAACGACGAGCAGCGGATGGAGTACAGCAGCCGGATCATGCAGCGTCTGAGCATCGATGTCTCGAAGTATGCGATGCTGAATATCCACTCCATCGGCATCGAAGCACCGACGTCCTTCGTGTTCGAGGAGCTGCTCAGGTGGGACGGCAACTCGATTTGCTGGCCCAACCATATCGCGCCGGTCGAACGCATGAGCGGCCAATTGGAGCACATACAGATCTTCCTGTTCGGCAAGAAGACATCGGTCTTCGGTCTGAGGAACGGCTTCCTCGGCCTGAAGTTCATCCCGCTGTTCGAGCTCGACGCGATCAAGTTCCAGGCGGTCCCCGAGCTCTCGAACTTCGACAACGCCCGGTACTTGTTATACGAGTGCGGCGGTGGCTACCCCATCGGGATATTCACGATGTACGTGCGATCCTGGCTACCCGACCGGGGAGAGCGCGAGCAAACGCAGCTGTTCATGGGCGTGGGGTTCGATTTTTATGGCCGGAAGGATTGGCCCAAGAGGCACTTCATCAACGCGGTTTGGGAGAGAGTCCACAATCGCGTCACGTCGAATATCCTGAACCGCTTCAAGCAGATGTGCGAGGCCAAGTTCCAAGCTCTACAATTGGGGACTGCGCCGCGCCGCGACTGATAGCGACGCTCCGAGACCCGGTACCCAGGCTGTGGGGTGAGACGTATGGACATCGAGCAAAACGAGGACACGCGGGAGCAGCCCCGGGACGCCTTCGCCCCGCGGAAGATGGGCGCTAGCATGGCCACGGCTGTGGCAGCGGGTTTGGTGGGACTGTGCGCGCTGGGAGTCTCGGTGTACGAAGCCTACCTGATGCGCCAGCAGCAGATGGCTTCCGTCATGCCCATACTCGAGGCGTGGTCGTCCTACAGTTCGGAAGGCTTCAGCGTCAATCTCGCCAACAAGGGGCTCGGCCCCGCGATACTGAGAAGCGTGCGAGTATCTGTCGATGGCACGCCCAAACACTCGTGGACCGATGTCTACGAGGAAGTCCTGGGCATGCGTCCGACGATGTTGGGGACGTCGGCGGTCAGCGGTAACGTGGCGGCACCGGGGGAGCGGGTGTCGATGATCCGGTTCGCTCGGGACGACAGCGCCGCCGCCATCTGGCGAGGAAGCGAGCGCGTCGCGCTCGAGCTGTGCTACTGCTCGGTATTCGACGAGTGTTGGAAGCACCGCCTAGAGAACGTCAGGAGTGGAGTTCCACGCACCGTGGAGGTACCGAGGTGCGAAACTGATACCGCCAGCAACTTCTAAAAGAACACGGATGAGAAAACGGAGGCCTGCCCACCCCCTGTGAGGCGCTCAGTCACCTCCGCTTTGAGCAGCCGACCTCGACTGTGACCTAACGCTCGCCCTTACCGTCGCCGTGGGCCACAGCCGCCGGCATCGGAGCGCGCAGCGCCCACACCGCCACCGGGTAGAGCACGAAGCGCGCCGCCTGTACCGCCTTTTTCTCCACGACGACAGCCGCGTGCGCGACAGCCGGCACACCGTAGCGCAACATCGCGTACGCCGCACCTGCGATGGCGAAGGGAATCAGGGGCAGAACAGCCCAGCCCATGAAGGCGATGAAGATGCCGAAGACGATCAGCGTGCCGCCGGCCAACTCGAGGAGCCCAATCCCAGCAGTCATTCTATCAACTCCCCTCTCGGGTGTCCTATTCTATATGTAATGTAACGGCTCGCCAAAGCGATAGCCAGTCTTGGTAGTGAATAGGAAAGATTGAAGATTGAAGAGTCAGAGATAGGCCAGATATCTGGCCTATCTCTCACTCTTCCACCCTTCACTCTCACTTCGGGTAGCTCTCAACCTGAATCATGATGTGGGCATACGGCGTACCCGGCCACATGACCCAGGGTCCACCGTTGTGTGGATCGGTAGATATCCCCTCGAGCATGTCGTGATCCGGAACCAGGATCATTATGTGTGCGCCGAGACCCTCCACCCAATCTTCGTCCGAGGTCTTCTCGGTCGCATAGGGATCGGTGTTGCTCACCGGCGAATCGCCTATCAGCATGTACGCGATGCCGGTGGTGGTGTAAGTGGGCTCCTCCTGGTTCACGTAAGCTTTGAGGAAGTTGAGCCACGGCCCGTTGACACACCAAGGATCGTTCCCCGGCGTATCGGGGCGGTCGGGGAGACAGGTCCAGTCGTTCGTCCCCTCGCGTAGCACGTTCAGTTCCCAGTCCATGACTGTCGCGTGCTTCGAGAGGGACGACGGACCCGCGCTCATCGCGCTCTTGATCATCTCGTCTTGAGCGTACAAGCTGCCTGGCAGCAGGATGGCGGCGGCCGCCGCGAGCACGAGGACTCGCTTCATTGGTACCTCCTAGTTGGGGCTAAGTAGAGTTGGGCTAACAGTTAATAGTAGAGGGGCGGCCCATTCAAGTCAATTCGGGAGCCGGTATTCGCTCCAAATGTCCCTGTGGCCTGTCGCCCTCCGCTATACGTAACGGAGGATCCGAGCCCCGCGAGCCGCGGCTTGCAACACCCGCTCCGCCTCAGCGCTGTCAGCCCCGAATACGGCTGTACCGGCAGCATCCGCCGCCATACAACTCTCGGCCGCGACAGTGACGCTGCGCATGGGCGAACGCCTTGGCTCACCGGTCATGGGGTCCATCATGTGATGGAAGCGCCGGCCCTTGTGCGTGAAGTACTGGATGTAGTCGCCGGACGTCGCCACCGCGCGATCGCTGGCTTCGATCGTATCGATTATTCCGTCCGGATCGTCGGGATCGCGTATGCCGATTCTCCAGGGATCGCCGTCCTCGGAGATGCCGAGGGCGTACAGGTCGCCTCCGACATTCACCAAGGCGTTGTAGATGCCGTACGAACGCAGCGCATCCACCGCCCTGTCCACTGCGTAGCCCTTCGCAATGCCGCCCAGATCGATGGCCGCAGCATGGTCTCGGAGAAAGACTACGGGCTCTGCTCCCCTACTGCCGAGCTCCAGAGCCGTGTAGAGATGGCGGCCGGCTAGCTGCCGAACCTCATCCCCGGCAGGCGGCACACCGCGATGGCCGAAGTCCCAGAGCACCAGCGCCTTACCCAGACACGGGTCGAACGCGCCCCTGCTCGCCTCGGCCCAGCGCAACGCCTCTTCCAAAACCAACGCCGTCTCGGCAGAAACGGTCACAGCTTCCGAGGCCGCCGCGAGGTTCGCGCGCCCCACGTCCGAGTCGGTGCTAAACCGCGTCATCATGCGTTCGACGAAGCGCAATTCCGTGACGGCCGCGTCGATCGCCGCCTGCGCATACCGCTCATCGCGGTGCGCCACGGCGAAATCGGCGACCGTTCCCATGGCCGGGAGGCTGCGGCGAACCAATCTGCGCCGACGTTTCAAGGCTCCCGGAACGGTGACGACCACGAAAGCGCCGACCCCCAGCGCGATGAACTCGCGCCGGCTCGGTAACGATCGTTCGGGGCGTTCGGTTCGACTCATGCTATCACTCGCGCTCATGCGCTCAACAATCCTGCGAATCCCATGAATGCCAAGGAGAGTATCCCGGCGATGATGAAGACGATGGCGTTCCCTTTCGCGATCGCCGGGACCTTTGCGAACACCAGATCCTCGCGGATCGACGCCATCAGTACGAGAGCCAGCGTGAGGCCCGCACCGGCGCCGAATGCGAAGAAGAGACCTTCCACGAAGTTGTAGCCGCGATTCGTCTGGGAGATCGCCATGAAAAGAATCGCGCAGTTCGTGGTGATCAGCGGCAAATAGATACCTAGGGCGCGGAACAGCGCCGGGCTCAGTTTCTTGATGGCCATCTCCGTGATCTGAACGGTGGACGCGATGACCACTATGAACGAGATCAGCCGCAGGAACGGGGCGTATGGCAAGATGAACGTGTTCAAGAACCAGGCGCAGACGGAAGCGACCGTCAAAACGAATATGTTCGCCGCTCCCATCTTCAACGCAGTGTCCACCCGTCCCGAAACACCCATGAACGGGCAGAGACCGAGGAAGTAGGCCAACGTGAAGTTGTTGACCACCATCGCCGAGATGAAAATCCAGGCCACGTTACCCATCAGGCGGCCCTCTCAACAGCGACGGCCCCGGGCACGTCGGACTTAGAACGCTCGGCCTTGCGGCGTTCCCACCAGTTGAGCGCCAGGAGGATGAATCCGATGGTCAAGAACCCGCCCGGCGGCAAGATGAAAACGATCCACGGCTCGTAATTGGCGCCGAGAATGGGGAAGCCCAGAAAGCTTCCGTAGCCCAGCACCTCGCGCACGCCACCCATCAGGAACAGTGCGATGATGAAGCCGATACCCGTGCCCGTCGCATCCAGTAGGGCGCGTGGGACTGTATTCTTCGAGGAAAACGCCTCCTGACGGCCCAGGATCATGCAGTTGACGACGATAAGGGCGATGAAAGCGCCCAGCGCCTTGTGGACCTCGGGCACGATCGCTTCCAGGAGCATGTCCGCGATGGTGACGAACGTAGCGATGATCAGGATGTAGGTCGTGATCCGGACCTCGTGCGGAATAACCTTCTTGAACGCCGCGACCAGAAGGCTCGAGCAGAACAAGACGAAGAACGTCGCCAGTCCCATGGCCAGCGAATTGACCACAGTATTGGTGACGGCGAGCGCCGGGCAGAGACCCAGCATCTGGATGAGAACAGGATTCTCGCGCCAGATGCCGCGGGTGAGATCCTGGCTCGGGGTCGTCTGCTTCGGCATCAGTTGGCCTCCTGCAGATATGCGTTCAGCATCGGCCCCAAGCGCTCCAATTGGTGATTGATGATATTGATCACAGCACGCGACGATATGGTGGCGCCGGTGATCATGTCCACCTCGTTGGCGGCGCCCGTAGCCCGGGTGGACTTCACGCCTGTCAGCGGTGTTTCGGGCCCAGCAAACTCGGCTACGAAGGCGCTGTCCTTGACGATCTTGTCGCCCAGCCCCGGGGTCTCCTTGTTGGCCAGCACCTTCATCCCCAGAACGGTATTCGTTTCGGCATTGTATCCGAAGATGAGCTCGATGATGTCCTGGAACCCGGCTTCGGCGCCCTGGATGGCATACCCGACCCGGCTGCCGTCCTCCCTGTAGCCGAGGAAGACCATCTCCAGGCTGCCGGCATCCACATCGGCGGGCGGCGTCAACACCAGCGCTCCGTCGTGTACGTACAGCGTGTCCCAACGCGCCGGCGACGCGAGCACCTCGGAAACCGCCAACCTCAACTGCAGGGCCTTGTACGCTTGGATCCGTGGCTGCGTGGCCTGGTAGACGAACACGATGAGCAGGCCAGCCAAAGCGCCCGCGATGCCGAGCGTGAGCAGCAGACGCCAAGAAGGTACCTCGATGTGCCCCGACATCACCGGGAGTTCGCGCCGCGATCCGGCGCCCGGCGTACTCTCGCCGCTCACGACGTCGCCTCCCGGGTTCGCGTACCGAATACCTTGGGCTGCGTCCAGCGGTTGAGGTACGGCACCAGCGCGTTCATGAACAGGATCGCGTACATCACGCCTTCTGGCAGGCCGCCCCACAACCGAATGATGACGACCAGTGCGCCGACACCCGCCCCGAACAACCAGCAACCCTTGTTCGTCACGGGCGATGTCACCATGTCAGTGGCCATGTACCAGGCGCCCAGCATCAGGCCGCCCGAGAAGAGCATGAACGTCGGCGTCGGGTAGCTGGAGTCCAGGAAATGAACCAAGGCTGTCAAGACGGCGACGCTGATGAAGATTGAGACCGGGATCCGCCAGTTGAGGAAGTTGCGCGCTGCCAGGTAGACTCCGCATAGCGTAATGAGAAGCGCGGACGTCTCGCCCGCAGAACCCGAGATCGAGCCCAACAGCAGATCCATCGTGTCGGTCCCCAGGCCCTCGAACTTCATCTGACCCAACGGTGTCGCCCCGGTGACCGTATCCGTCTCGCCGGCGCTCATGAACGGCAGCGAGAGGTTTTCTGCGTTGATGTGCCAAAAACCGCCGGCGCGTTCCGGCCACGTCGTGATGGCGACCGGGAAGGCGGCCTGCAGAAACGCCCGACCCAGCAGGGCCGGGTTGAACATGTTCTGGCCAAGGCCGCCGAACAGGATCTTGCCGAAGGCGATGCCGAAGAACCCGCCCAGGAACGCCATCCATAACGGGAATCCCGGCGGCAGCGTGAGCCCCAGAAGCAGTCCCGTGATCAGCGCGGACCCGTCCAGCAACGACCCTTTCTTACCTAACACCCGCTCGGTAATCACGGCACCGGCCGTCGCCGAGGCGACGACGAGCAATGCGCCGACACCGAAGAAGAAGCCCGCCGCGGCGATGATGGGCACCAGGCTGCCCACCACGTTCCACATGATGACCGGAGTGGTGGCCGGTCCCTTCAAGTGCGGCGAGGCGGTGACGAGGAAGCGAGGATCACTCATGCCGCCGCCGACTCTTTCGCCTGCAGGCGTCGCAACTGCGTCCGTGTCACTTGGAACAGCTGCGAAAGCGGGATGTTCGAGGGACAGACGTAGGAGCAGCATCCGCACAGCATGCAGTCCCAGATGTGAGCGTCAACCGTCTCCTCGTAGAGCCCCGCCAGCGCCATCTGGCCGAGCAGCTGCGGATTGAGAAACACGGGACACGCATCCAAGCAGTGGCCGCAGCGGATGCAAGGATACGACTCCTTAGGCTTGGTCTCATCCTTGCTCAGGACGACGACACCCGTCACGCCCTTGAGGATCGGCACGTCCAGGCTCGCCTGGGGCGCGCCCATCATCGGACCGCCGAAGACGATTTCGTGGGCGTCCTCCGTCAGGCCGCCGCACGCCTCGATCAGCTCGCCCACTTTCGTACCGACGGGGACGATGAAGTTGCCGGGCCGCTCGACCCCGAGTCCCGTGACCGTGACGATACGCTCGATCAGCGGTAGACCCGTCTCGAAGATCTCGGCGATGGCAGCGCAGGATCCCACGTTCTGAACCACGACACCCACGTTCATCGGCAGCTTCCCCGACGGCACCTCGCGGTGCAGCAAGGCCCTGATCAACATCTTCTCTGCACCCTGCGGGTACTTCACGGTCAGTGGGTGGACGGTCACATCGAGGTCCGACGGCAAAGTCGCCCTGATCGCCTCGATGGCATCGGGCTTGTTCTTCTCGATCCCGATCATCGCCCGGTCGACCCCGAGTGTGTGCATCATGATGCGAAGGCCAAGGTGCACGCGCTCGGGATACTCGGACATGATGTGGTGATCGGTGGTCAGATAGGGCTCGCACTCGCACCCATTGATGATGATCGTATCGATCTTCGCATCATCCGGCGGCGAGAGCTTCACATGGGTCGGGAACGCAGCACCACCCAGGCCGACGACACCACCGTCCTGAACCGCCTTGACGATTTCCTTAGGAGAAAGGCCTTCCCAGTGGGGGACGATGCGCGGACGCGGCGCCTGGGCCGAGTACCGATCCACGGCGATGCGGATGGCCCGCTTGTACGTGCCATCTGGATGCGGCCACAACTCGATCGCTTTCACCGTGCCGCTGGCCGAAGCGTGGACCGGGGATGAGATGAACCCATCCGCCTCGGCGATCTTGTCTCCTCGCTGTACTTTGTCGCCGGCTGCGACCAGAGGGATGGCGGGCTTGCCCGTATGCTGACTGAGAGGAAGCACGATCTCATCCGGGAAAGGCAATCGCCGGATCTTCTCGGCCTCGGTCAGCTCTTTCAGCTCAGGCGGATGAACGCCGTGGCGGAATGTTCGTCTTCGGGCAGCCATTTAGTCAGTGATTAGTAATTAGTCATCAGTGATTAGTAATCAGCTCGGTACTCCGTGACTGATCAGTGAAAGACGAACCACTAATCACCAATCACTACTTACCACTTACTTGTCAGCATGGCGCAAACAGCGCGGCCCTTAGTTGAAGGGTTCCGCGCGCTTGATCCACTTGTCGAGATCTTTTTCCTTCGGATTCAGCGGCGTGCCCGGGTGAATGATCTTCACCGGGCACTTCTCCGCCGCCTGCACCAACTGCTTGAACGTCCCGGCTTTCGCGTCCTTGATGTACGCCTGCTTGGCCTCGTTGTAGGCGAACATCTTCTTGTTCAGGTTTGTGCACTCGTTACAGGTCGTACAACGGAGCGTTTCGATGTACGGCTCCATCGCCAACCCTACTTCTTCCTCGACCGCCGGAGCTGCGGGGGCCGCGGCCGGTGCCGCGGCGACCTCGGCTGCCGGGGGCGCTTCCAACGCCACGGCGGCGCCCCCGCCTCCACCGATCGGCACATCCGAGAAGTCCATGCTCAGGGGCTTGAGGCCCGGCGTCGACTGCGCCCGTTTCAACAAGTCACCCACGGTCATCTTGCCGTCGCCCGCCTTCAGCAGCCCTTCAGCCAGGCGCCGCGCCACGACCTGTGGGTACTTCATCTTCAGCTCGGCGATCTTCGTCTCGTATTCGGCGCGCAGCGCATCGAGCTTCTTTTCCAGCTCTTCCTCGAGCTCGGCCTCGACCACACCGCGGTGCCCTTCCGACGCGGCCAACCCGGCCATTTCCTTCAGGTTCAGCCACAAGTTGAGTCGGTCGTGGGCCAGCTCGACGATCTCCTCGGACACCGTCAACCGGCTCAGTTTCTTCTGCGCATCGATCACGTAGATGAAGGGCTTTTGACCGTTCCGCTCTTCCGGCGCGATGTCCATGTATTCGGCGAACGGAACGAGATCTTCCTCGTCGACATCCGCGGGCACCTTCTTGAAGTGCTTCTTGAAGCGCGCCTCGGTGGCGGCCCAGTCGGCGATGGTGAGGGGCAGCTCCATCGTCTGCTCGCTCCCCTCGTCATCCAGGTACTTCAGCTCATAGGTCGGCCAGGTGTCCTCGACGGAGGGATTGCCATCGAGGTCCATACGATCGGACAATTCCTCGCCCGCGTCGGGATCGTAGACCAGAAACGGGAACGCCCGGCTCTCCAACGAAAGCCGCGCCGCGTTGGTCGCCTGGTCGTCGCCCAAACCGTGCTCCGGCGGGCACGGGCAGTGGAGTATGAACACCGCCGGATTGCGGCTGTTCAGTCCCTTGATCACTCCGGCCAGCATGTGCGACGGGAGCGCCTGCGATGACTGCAACACGTAGGTGCCGCGATGCGCCATAGCGATCAACGACATCTCTTTACGCGTCTCTTCCTTGCCGTGTTGATCCTTGCCGAAGGCCGCCATATCGGACACCTGACCCGTGAACCCGCTGGTGCAGGCCTGGCCACCCGTGTTCGAGTATACCTGGGTGTCCAGCACGATGATGCGGATCGGCTTGCCGGACGCCATCAAGCGCGACGCGTTTTGGAAACCGATATCCAGCATGGCGCCATCACCACCCACCGCGAAGATCGGCGGACAGAGGTGGAACTCCTCGTCGCTGAACCCGCGCCAGTCGAGCTTGGTGAAGATCGGCTCGTGCACTTCGGGATCATACTCACCGGCCAGTTCAGCCTCGGCGCGGCGAATGGCGATGAACCCATCGCCCATCTTGCGCATGTGTCCCTCGAAGATTCCGATCGCGATCGAGGGCGCGTCCTGGAATAGGTGGTTCGTCCAGGGGAAGGGATAAGGATTGTAAGGATACGTGCTGCCCCATACCGAAGAGCAGCCGGTGGCGTTGGTGAACGCCGTCACCGAGCGTCCTTTGCCGCTCGGCCCCTCGGTGTACCGCCAGTGCAGGTCTTTCAAGTCGCGGATCATCTTCGCGATCCGCTGCACTTCCGCTTTCTTCGACTTCTCCAGCGGAACGTCGACTTCGCCGCCTTCCTCGGCGCTCACCGAATCCAAGTCGGCATCGGAAGCCAGCAGTCCACGGGCTTTGGCATCGAGCTGGGAGATCAGGCTCTCTAGCTTCTCCACATGCTTCGCAACGCGCGGCAGCATCACCGCGTTCACGGCCGACAGCACGAGGTGGATACCGGTCTTTTCGCCGCAGCCCATGCAAGCGCCGTCCCCGCCGAACATCGAGCCGTAGTTGTCCTTCTTGAGGAGCATGGACGACAGGACACCGATGCCCTCGTCCAGGTTGGCGATGTTGACGTAGCGGTCGTCGGTGTCCGGGAGCCATTCCCACAGCTTCCAGTTCCGACGCAGCTTATCGACCACTTCCTCGTCCTGCTTGATCGTGATCAAAGCTTCGTCCGGGCAAACCTCCACGCACAGGTTGCACCCTTTGCAGGCCTGGGGATTCACCGTGATCGAGAGCAGGCCGCCGGTCCCCTTCTCCTCCGACTCGGGCAGATCGAAGAACGGCGCCGTCTTCGCCAGCGGGAAGTCGGTCAGTGCCGAATACACGGGCGCGAATTCCTTGTCCAGTTCAGCGCGCCGCTGCGCGTCCCACCCCAGCTTGTCGACTACTTGTTTGTAGGCCTGGGAAAGAACGTCGGCGAAGTTCGAGAACGGCACGCCCTTCATGATCTTTCGCGACTCGTTCCCCAGATGCTTGGTGATCTGACGCAGTCGGTCGAACGACTTGCCATTGGACACCGAGATAATCGCAGCGTCGAGGATCTGTTCGACTGTATTGACCAGGCCGGGGATCGCCGCGTCTGGACAGACGGTCCAGCACTGGGCACAGCCCGTGCACTTCTCGGCCACGAACTCCGGAACCTCGAAGCGCACGTCCGTCATGTCGCGGATATTGCTCGTTGCCGCCGGAATGGCGCTCAGGGCCGCGAACGGATCCGCGATGGGCTCATCACCACTCTTATATAGATAGGCGGTCTGCTCCCAGAACCTCCCAGGGTTGCCGAAGCCGTCGCGCCAGCCTGAGCCATCGAGCTCGTCCGGCATCTGCGGCGTCTTCGTCACCTCGTCGCTTTCAACGGGTAGGTCGGAGTAGTCGAGTTCGACGGTTTCATCGAAGCCCCGCTTGATGACCCGCACGTTATCTTCGACGACCCGCTCGCCCAGGTGACCGAACTTCTTCTGCAACTGGGCCTTGATACCCTCGAACAGCTTCTCCTCGCTCAGCCCCTCCACCTCCATCAGCGGTGAACCCTTGAAGAAGCCGCCCATGAACGCGGCACCCTGCATCCGGTAACGCAACTCGGGATCGGAGGCTTCCTCCGACGCGATCTTGAAGCCGTCCAGCCCCAGTACCTTGATGTTCTTTTCTTTGATCTCGCGCCTGCCGCTCGACGGGAACGTCTCCCACAACTCCTCGGGCGTCAGGTCGGTCTGGATGATGAACACGCCGCCATCCGTAAGGCCGGCCAGCGGGTTCGAGTGACGGAACACGTTGGGATCGGGCGAGAGCACGACGTCGACGTGCTTGAGTTCGGCGTTGAGCCGAATCGGTTCCTTCGCCAACGTGCCGTAAAACGTGGTCGGCTGACCTTTCTTCTCCGAGCCGTACTTCGGATTGGCCTTGATGTGCCAGCCCAGGAGCTCGAAGGCCGTCATCGCCAGGTTCTTGCCCGTCGTGATGGCACCCCAGCCGCCGATCGAATGGATGCGGATCGAGACCGAGCCCTCTGGCATCAGGTTGATGTCGCCCGCCGAGTCGAGTGCCAGGCCGGAGAGGTCCGGGTACGACTCGAGTAGCCTCTCCTGCCAAATCTGCAACTTTGGCAAACGCGTGCCCTTGCGAATGAAGTCAATCCCCAGGTAGTACAGGCGACGACCCTGGCCCTCCGGCAACATGTTGTTCGCCGCGGCGACGAGATCGCCCGGCTGCAGGTCGCGGCTGCCCATCCCGAACACGCCGGAGTAGAACTGCGGAATCTCTTCCGCCTTGATGGCGGGAATCCCGGCATGCGGCTGCGTGCCGTTCTTCGAACTGCCGTTCTCCACCGCTTTCGCCATGGCAGCACGTACCTCGCGCAAGATCGGCAGGTCTACGGCGAGCGGTTGGTCGGTCCTCTCGAGGACGGTCACCGCCTTCATGCCCTTCAGAAGCTTGGCGATCAGGTCGGCCGGGAAGGGCCGGAACATCGTCAGGTTGAGAACACCGATCTTCAGTCCGCGTGTTTCGCGCAGGTAGTCGGCCACCGCTTCGGCGTTCCAGACCACCGAGCCCTGACCGATGATCACGTATTCGGCGTCGTCGAGCCTGTAGCCGGACGCGCGATTGTACCGACGGCCCGTCAACTGATAGAATTCGTCCATCGCCCGGTCGGACAACTCCTGGACGTGATCGAAGAAGAAGGGTCGCTGGGCCGCGACGCCCTGTGCGTAACTATCCTGGTTCTGCACCACACCGATCATCGCCGGGTAGTCGAGATCGAACATCTCGGGGATGCGCCGCCGTGTCTCGCCGAAGACCATGCGCTGGGCCGGGGTCACCGACTCGATGATGTCGCTGGGATCGCCCAGGTACTCTTTGACCAACTCGCGCTCCGCCAGCATCATCGACTCGATGACGTGGCTGGTAAGGAAACCGTCCTGAGCGCATACGCCGGGGTTGAGCGCCAATTCAGCGATACGGTGCGAGATCAGGTTTAGGTCGGCGGTCTCCTGAACGTTCTTTCCGAACACCTGGAAGAAGCCGGTGTCGTCTATGGCGTGGTAGTCGTCGTGGCCAGCGTGCACATTCAGCGCGTGCTTCGTCATGGCTCGGCAGGCGATGTTCAGAACGTAGGTCAGCCGCTTGCCGACGGCCGCATACAGCGACTCGTGCATGTACGCGATGCCCTGGCCGCTGGAGAAGTTCGTGGCGCGAAGGCCGGTCATGCTCATGCCCGCCGTAACCGCGGCGGCTGCGTGCTCGCCTTCGGGCTCGAAGAAAATCAACTTGCGACCGTTTACGTTCAGCTTGCCGGCTGCGACCGCAGCCGCCCAGCCCTCGCCCATCTGCGTGGATGGCGTGATCGGGTACGCGCCCGCACCCTCGCTGCCCGCCGTTTCCATCGCGACGACCGCTTCGCTCCCATCGAGGGCAGCCCGGAGCCCAGGATACTTCGGCGCTGCCGGCTGAGCCTTCTCTTTTCTCAGAATCATGCGACTTCACTCCGTAAAGGTTGGGGCATGTCGGCAAACTGTTGACCCTCCACCCAGACGATCGCACCCGTCGGGCAGCGCTCTATCGCTTTCAGGTCGGCCAGTTCGTTCTTGTCGTAGTCGATCACCGCGAGACCGTTGATGATCTCGATCAGGCCCGGCGCCGCATCGGTGGCGCACAGCCCGCACCCAGTGCAGGCGACCTTGCAGATCTCCTCGGCCTCATCTCCCTCGATCTGGCTCTTGCACTGCACGATCAGTCTCTGCGTGACCGGCATGATCTCGAACAGGTCTCGAGGGCATTCATCCACGCAATCACCGCATGCCGTGCAGCGGTCGGGAACGACCACGGGCAGGCTATAGTGATTCATGTAGATCGCATCGTAGTCGCACACCCGCTCGCAATCCGCGAGTCCGAGACACGACCAGGCACAACCGCTGCCACCGGCGGCCACCGCCGCCGCTGCTCCACACGTCTCCAATCCGATGTACTCGGCCTGCTTCAGCGACACGTGAGGGCCGCCGGCACACTGCAGCCTGGCCACCCGCTTCACCGCCTCGCCCGCATCGACACCGAGGTATTCCGCGATGTCGACGATCTCATCGGCGCCTAGCTGCGTGCACCCCGCCGGTTGCACATCGCCCGTGACCAGCCCCTCGGCGAAAGCGCGGCAGCCCGCGGACCCGCAGGCTCCGCAGTTCGATCCTGGCAGCAAATCGTTCACGGCGTCGATCCGCGGATCCTCCCACACCTTCAGCTTTTTGTTCGCCAGGGCGATCAAGATGGCGAAGGTGAGGGCGACGCCCCCAAGAATCGCGACTGACAACAGGATCAACGACGGGTTCATGATAGACCGCTAGACGTCGCTCAGGTCGGCTTGAGAGAGCAGCCACGCCGCCAGTTGGTCGACCGGGTGGTCCGATACCATCCGCTCGGCCGCGGGCGCTTCGCCCTTGGCTGCGGTGACCGGCTCGCCCGAGCAGCTCGCCAGTACTTTGAGCTGTTCCAGTTCGTCGGTTTGTTGCCGCACGCTCATGCCGCCCAGCGCCTTCTTCGGCAGCTCCTCCGGCAGATGGATGATCTCGAGACGGTCATCCGCACCGGGGCCCGCCGCCGGATCATGCACGAAGCGCGCAGCGCTCTCCGGAACGATCGCCGCGATCGCCGGCCCCTCGAACGCTGTGAAGCGGTCGAATCCGGTCTCATCCGACGTCTGCATGACGAACGTCGACGGCGTGATCAGCCGAATCAGCGGTGCCGGCGAGCTTTCGCCGCGAATCACCAGGACGATCTTCACGTTGCCGTCGAGGTACTCTGTAAGCTCGCCGGCTCGCAGGTCCGTACCGTCGATCTCGATCGCGAGAGGAGGCGCCAGCTGCCGTTCCGCCGCATTCCAAGCCGCGAACTCGAGCGGCCCGAGCAGTTTATTGTTCTTGCTCTTGTTGAGACTCCCCATCGTCGCCAGGCCGGCGACCCGGCCCGCGGCAAAGGCACGGCCGATATCCGAAAGACGATTGGCCACAGCGTCACCGATTCGACTCCCCGACTTCACGTCGACGCGGAAGATGTCGTCGCCGCCGGACGCGATGTCGTTGAGGATTTTGTACGCGCCCTCCACCTTCTCGAGCGTGTCGGGATCGTCCGTCCCCTCATCCTTTAGCAACGTCGAGAAGCGGTCGATGTCGATTCGGCCCGCGGCAAACTTCCCGAGACTCACCGCCACGGTTTCGTCGCGACGCTCGTTCGCCGGTTGGTGGCTCCCCAAGTATCCCCGCACTTCCTCGGCCGTCGTGACTACCGCGGAGCGGTATCTCTCGATCGGTGCGGCCAAGGCGCGGAGCGCAGTTTCCATTTCATCAGACTGCATAACGATCCAACTCCTCATTGAGGGTCTTCACCCTCTCTTCCGCCGTATGTGCGGGCAGCTTGCGAACCTCTTCATACGTGGGCAGCTCTTCGTTCCTATAGAAGACGCCGATGCGGACCCGGTCGGTCGGCTCCGCGAGTGCGCGGGCGGCGTTCAAATCCCTCGGGTCGTGGTAGAGCGTATGTTCGTAGATCTTCTCGAGATCCGGAACCCAGACTCCATCGTCATGGATCATGAGCTCGATCACGTCTGGCTTCCTTACGGCCTCCTCGTAGATCGACTCTGTATAGACCGGGCATCGCTGTAAGATACGGACGAACGAAAAGCCCTTGTGGTGATAGGCAGCCTTCAAGGTCGCGAACAGATGCGACGGGATCCACTCCGCCGTCTGTGCCACGAACGAGGCGTTGGTCACGCCCAGCGTCGTCGTCAGCGGGTTGAGCGCCCGTAGATAGCTGCCGTGCGGCTGAGTGTTGCTCGGGAACCCGACGGGAGTCGTCGGCGACGTCTGCCCCTTCGTCAGCCCGTACATGTTGTTGTCGAGCAAGAGCGCGACCATGTCGGCGTTGTAGCGAATCGCGTGGATCCAATGTCCGGCCCCGATAGACGTACAGTCGCCATCCCCCATCACCGTGAAGACATCGAGCTCCGGCCGCTCCAGCTTGATGCCCGTGGCCACGGGCAGCGCACGCCCATGCAGCCCGTGGAAACCGTACGTCTTCATATAGTGCGGAAAACGGCTCGAGCACCCGATCCCAGAGACGAAGACAGTGTTCTCCGGCTTCAACTGCTCTTCAGCCAGGAGGCGCTGCATCGCCGTCAGGATGGCATGGTCTCCGCAACCAGGGCACCAGCGCGCGATGCCGCCCTCGTAGTCTTCCATCTCGAAGTGTCGATCATCGACTACGCCGCTTCCCAGCAGCGAGCATCCGTAGTGCGTCATACACCCACCCCCACGGCTAATCTCTCTTTGATGGCCTTCAGAATGTTACCCGGGCGCAACGGCTGTCCCGGAACCCGACTCCAACAATCGACATCCACCAGCGTGGCGGCCCGCAGCAGTAGCGCCAGCTGCGAGTATCGCCGGTTCTCTTCCGTGATGTAAGGATCACCCAGTTCGTCGCTGTAGTTGATCTCGACCGTCATCACCCGGTCGAAGCGGCTAAGGATCTCTTTCAAGCCGGGTTCCAGCGGCGAGAGGAAAGTGAGATGGCAGGACGAGACCGAGAGTCCCTCGGCCCGTGCCCGGTCCACAGCTTCCTCGATTGCGCCCTGCGTACTACCCCAGCCGACCACGAGAAGATCGCCCGAATCGCTTCCGTGAACTTCCGGGCGCTGCAAAGTCGACTGGAGCACCGCGATCTTACGGCTGCGCATCTGGCAGCCCAATTGATGGCTTTCCGGGTCGTACGCCACTTTGCTCATCGCGTTGTGAGCCAGGCCCGTTGCCGTGTGCTCGCCGCCCGGCTGCCCGGGAACGCGACGCTCCGACAGCCCCGTCCGCGGATCCCAATCGTACGGCGGCTTATCCTTGGGAATCGGCGTCAGGTTGATCGGCGCCTGCTGCCAGCGGCTGTCCAGCTGCGGCCGCGGGAACGGCGTTACGCCCGTCGCCAGGTTGGCATCGGTCAACACGATCACGACAGTGCGGAATGCCTCAGCGATCCGCCGCGCCGTCACCATGACGTGGAAACACTCCTCGATGGTTGCCGGAGCGACCACGACGTGCGGCGCGTCGCCGTGCTGGCCATATATGGAGGTGAGCAGGTCCGACTGCTCCACTTTCGTGGGTAGACCCGTGCTGGGACCGCCACGCTGAACGTCTACAACGACCAGCGGCACCTCGAGCATCACCGCGAGGCCCAGGAACTCCTGCTTTAGGGAAAGCCCC